>Ga0302114_10001289_pt1 | contig 16609 bp, 20 predicted proteins | sample AG5_Surface_MG_FD_203107 | JGI IMG/M metagenome (GOLD analysis project Ga0302114, IMG submission 203107) | Marine microbial communities from Western Arctic Ocean, Canada - AG5_Surface | ecosystem: Environmental > Aquatic > Marine > Oceanic | place: Canada: Western Arctic Ocean | collected...
ATAACATATATATAATAAGTATTAATTTATATAATATATAACATATATATAATAAGTATTAATTTATATAATATATAACATATATATAATAAGTATTAATTTATATAATATATAACATATGAAGCGCTTTTAAATGAGAAGAGTTGGGTTCGAACCAACGCGAGTTTCCTAACAGATTTACAGTCTGCCGCCTTCGACCACTCAGCCACCTCCCCGTGCTTATTTTCTTCATTACGGTGTAGCATAGTGGTTGCAAGGCGGTATGGATACCTTTTATGAAGAGATTAAATCGTTTTAGTAGCTCAGTTGGTAGAGCACAGGGCTGAAAACTCTGGGGTCGTTGGTTCGAGCCCAATCTAAAACATTCATATGAATTTAACTTTTAAACTGTTTTTTAAATATATTTTATGAAAAATTAATTATGTTTTTGTTAATAATATAGCTCAGCGTTCTAAAAATATCAATCTTACAATCGCCAATGTTCACTTATTTTATTTATGCACTCATATTAAATTAGCTTCCCCTTTTTATACCACGCAGTTATGTGATATGCTAGCGTATGAAGTCCTCCAAAATAAAACGTCAACACCATTAAATGATTCGAAGGTGCAAAACACTTGATCAAAGCCGCAAAATACGATAATCGTTTATAACTTTCATTCTTTTCATTCGCAAAACCGTTTTTTTTTATTTACTCAAACGTCAGCTTCGTTTACTAAATCAAAATTTTTAAAAACCAACGACTCGTCCGACTCTGTTGCAGAATTATTCCCCGCCGCTAATTGATTAGAGCGTGAAATATCTGAACTTCACGGAGTAAATTTTGCAGGTAAAAAAGATTTACGTAATTTAATGTTACAGTACGGAGATACAACGTCTCCGTTTCAAAAGTTGTTCCCTTCGATTGGTGTAAAAGAGCTGTTTTACGACCCACTTAAGGATACTTTGGTTCAAAAAAACGTCTCGGTGCAATTATAACGTTACTGTTTGGTAACGATTCCAACCAAGTAAAATATTATTTAATTAAACGAGCTATCGTCTAGGGGTTAGGACATTAGTCTTTCAATCTAATAACGCGGGTTCGAATCCCGCTAGCTTGAATTTTGAATCGCAGCTCAATTCCCTTATTTAAATCTCTACCAGTTAAAAATCGACTTTCTTACTCGCTTAAGTTTGCGTCAATAATAACCCCAGGTTCAATTAGTAAACTTTCATTACTCAATTCTTCCACCCCACTAAGCAACCCTTCACGCCATCACAAATTACTTGTCAAACAATCCTACGTTTTACTAATTTGATTGATGTATCTTAAAGGGTCATATTCGGAGTTTGACGACAATCAAAAAATACCTTCGTTTTTTATCCACAAAACTTCACGACTTAAAACAACGAAATTAAAAGCACCGATGGCGCATAAAACCTTTTCGCAAGAACAATTTTTACTGAAATTTTACAGCTTAAGTATTTCGTTTCATACTAATCAAAATGCCACCTCTTTACCACATTCGGTGAATGCATCAATTTTTATAGCCCTAAAGCTTCGTCAATCCCTACCTTTTTTCTCCACAAATCTCTTGTTCTTAAAACAAATTAGGCTCTCGTATAAAGCCACTGATTCAAACTATATGCGATTATCGTAATCCTACGTTTATCATTTGCGACTGTTTTGTTTGTTTTTCGCTTTGGCGATAATTTTACTTTATGTTAAATTTTTTAGCCCGTGTGGTGAAATTGGTAGACACGCAAGGCTTAAAACCTTGTCCTTTATGGGTCCTGGTTCAAGTCCAGGCACGGGTAAAATAAGTAATCTGTATACAAATTCGTTATTAATGTTCTGTTTTTTCTGAACTGCAATGTTGGTGATTGTAGGCTATAGTAAAAAGTTATGAGTTCTTACCGAGCGGGTTAGCGTCAATCTAATAGGCCTAGATGCTCTAAGTACATATGCTTTTTTTGATTTCACTACTCTACATGTAATCTTTATTTGGAGTTTTATTACAATCATCTTATACAAGTCCCGTTAAGTAATGCTTTTTATAACATATTCAAACTTATGAAGTGTCTCAGTTTTTCTCCCCCTTACTTATATTATATTTATCTTCTCTACACTACTCTATTGCCTACCAACATTAAAAAACCAAACGTACTTCACTGCGACTAAAACCAAATCTCTCTTTTCAAAATTAAATACCTTTGACATATTACCCCTAGTTTACTCCCCGCTATTAATTTTACTCTTAATCTTATTTCTATGAGCCTCACCGGCTACTTCGGCTTGGTTCGGGCATATTGTCTTTACGAATTATCAATTAAAAATGTTTTACATGGTTTTAGGTTTCTTCATGTTTGTTCTTTATGTCCTCTTAACTACAATGTACTTCAGTTCTCGCGAAGTCTATGATTATTTTATTGTCTTGTATAACTTTTTTTATTGAGTAGTGCTGCTATTCGCGGCGAACACCATATTTACTGTTATTTTTATTATAGAAGTTATTTCGGCAATCATTTTTCTCCTCATTGTTACATCGACTTTCACCTCAAATTATTTCTATCGTAACGTTGATTTGTCATTCGGTAATCTTTTTCAAAACTCAACTCCTTATACATTTTTGCAATCTCTAATTTATTATTTTTGAATTTCACTTATATCCGCTCTCAATTTATTTTTGTTTATTCTACTCTTGTATATAAAACTTCACACATTAGACTGATTTACTCTAGAGCATGTGTTCCAATACTTGACCTCTGTCTCCTCATTCAAAGATCTAATTAGTATTGGCTGTGCTTGATTAGTGTTTTTATTAAGTATTTTCATCAAATCTGGTATCGCTCCGCTTTATTTATATAAGCCCACTTTCTTTAAAGGCTTACCATTCTATACTTTGTCGTTTTATATTTGCTTTTTTTACTTTTTCTTTTTTCTTTTCACAATACATTTGTTAAATTCGTATTTTACGGAGCTATTTTATTTCTATTCTTTCGCATTAACGCTACTCGTGGTTTTAGGCCTGTTTACGTTATTTTTTATTATTTGTGATTCTTATTATTTAAAAGTTTTCTTAGCTATTAGTAGTATCCTTAATTCATTGTTCGTCTTTTTAGCACTTACGACACTTCATTCTAGTTCCATGACATTTTGATTATAGATATAAAATTGGCAGTTGTTAAAAGTCCGAAAAATACGAAACGTAAAAACTTATGAGTACGCTCTCTAACCAAAAAAATAACAAAACACACTACTGCGCGCGCGCATGTTACAAGCTACTCCCGTACAGGTACTTATGGTTATTCGAACCTAGTTTATAGGTGTAAAAAAAAATTACTTACACGAAATCTAGTCTTTCTTTTATAAAAATGTTATACGTGGGTTTGTTTAATGATACTAATGTCTTACTGTTTACTTATATGGTAATTTATAATTTTTCACTATTGATTCTTTTATGAACTTTGTTCAATTCAATTTTAACGAATTTTAAAACACTGCAATCGTTCCAAGGCTTTAGTTTTAATAGTTTTCACCTAACTATTATTACACTCATTATTTTTTCCATGGCAGGTGTACCTCCTTTTATAGGCTTTTTTTCGAAACTTTTCATCTTAACTTTGCTTATTAATAATTCTTTTGTTTTATTATACGCGCTTTTCTTTGTGACTTTGTTTATTGGTTTATTTTTTTATGTCCAAAACATTCGATTCCTTCATTCTACAAGTACTACAGAAAGTAACTTTCCTGTATTAATGTCGTTTGAACGCGTATTACCTACTTATTACTACGTTGCAATCACGTTCATTATTACCTTGTCTTTGGGTTTAATTTACGTCGATGATTTATTGCTCATTTTAACATGACTTCTTATCTAAAAAACCTAAAAATGTCATTACGTCCAAATAAATTTAAATTTAAGAATCGGCATAAAAGTCGTAAGGTTCTTTCGCCGCGAGCAGGGAACCTTTTGTATGGTCATTTTTCATTACGAACACTTCAGCCATTATGAGTAACAGGTAAACAAATCTTTCGGTATAAAATATTCCTAAAAAAGTCAGTTAAGCGGTCAGACAAGACGTCACGTAAAATTTGGTTTAATCTTTTCCCACATTTACCTCTTTCTAAAAAAATCGCAGGTTCCCGAATGGGAAAAGGTAAGGGTAAATTAGCTGGTTGAGTAGGTCAGTTAGCTGCTGGCGCTAACATTTTTGAGTTCAAAAACTTACGGCCCGGCCGCGCGATATATTTCATGACGCAAGTGAGGTATAGACTTCCTGTCAAATCTGAAATGCGCCGGTCCTCAACAAAGTCTTTTTATTTGCCTTGGAATGTGTCAAAAAAGATCACGTACGAAAAGTTTAATTAAACATGTTGTGGTATGGTTACATTTATTACATAATTTTTAACGTCGTCGTTATTTCATCGGTTATTTTTTTTCTTCGTCTTTTTTTATGAAATCTTAATACCCAATTTCAAACCTCGATGCTAGTAACTCAAGTTTTTATACCTAACGTTTTATTCTTTTTTTTCGTAACATTCACAACTTTACATTATTTATTAGACTACTACCAGGATTTAATATACGTTGTATCTCCTTCGGTAAGTATGAATTTTTTGAATGTGTGGTTCGCTAGCAAACTAATTAACATTACAGCACTGACCTTCAATTTAATCGAGGTCTACTTTTTCCCTTTTATATACGTTTTCTTACTGGTCACGGTTTTATCAATCGTCTTTTGCTTAACGTACAATATTGATGAGCTCTCTAGTTTTATGTTCTACTGCTTAAACATATTAGTAGCTGGTTACATTCTTTTTTTCACGGATTCGTTAATTCTCTTTTTCTTCGCCTACGAAATGTTGCTAGTGCCATCGTTCTTTATTTTATACAAGTTTGCAAAAACTAGACGTTGTGTTGAGGCCGCGTACTTGATGTTTTTTTGGACTCAATTCGGCGCACTTTTTCTTATATTAGCGTTATTATATTTATTTTTCACTTGTAATAGTTCGCAATTCTCACTAATCAGCTATTTTTATTTCAGTCCTTTTGAAGTAAACTTTTTATTCGTTTGTGTTCTTTGTGGTTTCGGAGTTAAATTACCGATTTGGCCTTTTTATGGTTGACTTCCCAAAGCCCATGTCGAGGCATCAACAAATTTCTCTATCTTTCTTAGTGGGGTTTTAGTTAAGTTCGCGTTTTTTGGTTTGTTAAAAATGCTCCTCACTATTCATTTAGAGCCTACATTTATTTATATTTACCCATTCCTTGTTATAGGGATCGTTGACGCGGTTTTCAAATTATTTTACCAAATTGATCTAAAGAAATTAGTTGCTTACTCTACGGTGGTCGAAATGCACTGATTAACAATTTGTGTTGTAAGTGGTCAGTCTAATTTAATGCTAGCAAGTTTTTGTATGATGATCGCACATGCTCTACTCTCAACAAATTCGTTTCTTTTAGTGGACGCAGTCGCACGCCGCTTCAAAACTCGATTACTCACCGAAATTAGTGGTATAAACTTTTTGTGCCCTAAACTTTTCCTTATGATTTTATTAAACAGCTTAATCTTCTTAGGTTTCCCCGGTTCAATTTTCTTTGTTTCTGAGTTTTTATTTTTCAGCTTCTTTTTCGATTTATTCCCAATACTTACCTTATTTATTCTGTTTTTCCTATACCTCGTCGGTCCAACATTTTTCTTCAGGTCTTGGATGAACGTCATGTTTGGTTATTCGAGTACCTTGTCTTTAAAGATACCTGCAGATCTTTCAACCCGAGAGTTTATGGTCTTTGCGTCCATTTCTACTCTAATGTATTGGTTAGGTATTTCTTGACAAGCATTGGTTATCTAAACTTAAATTTATAAAATTGGCAACATGTTTACAATCAACTCGAAGAAAACGCCCCCTACGAAAATCTAGCCTTAAGTATGCTAACCCAACCTTTTCGCGAACCCCAATTTTGAAAAAATGTCCACAAGCAAAAGGAATAGTAACGAGAATAACAACCATGTCACCTAAAAAACCGAATTCAGCAGTTCGTCATGTCGCCAAAGTTGACTTAAACAATAGTCTGCGCCTTACAGCGCGTCTTCCTGGCCGCGGGTACTTATGTTCCAAATATAACCGTGTTTTAATCGAGGGAGGAAGAGCGAACGATTTGCCTGGGGTTGGTTACACTGCCATCCGCGGAGCATTCGACTTTTCCCCAGTTGTAGGAAAAAAAAAACGCCGCTCAGTTTATGGAGTTAGTCGCCCAAGCGGTCACTCAACCCACGTACGTCGTTGTTTTAGAAAGTAGTACTATATAAATTATGAAATTAGAATGACTATCTTCTCGAGTTTTATCTTTAATTACGTGGGCCCGCGCAGGCTCTCTCTGACCTTTAACTTTCGGTCTTGCATGTTGTGCAGTTGAAATGATGCACGCAGCTGTAAGCCGATACGACATGGACCGTTTCGGTATTATTTTCCGCGCATCCCCACGCCAAGCGGACCTTATAATCGTCGCCGGAACATTAACTAATAAAATGGCCCCCTGTCTTCGCAGGCTTTACGAACAAATGACGGAACCTCGTTGAATTCTTTCTATGGGTAGCTGTGCGAATGGTGGTGGTTACTACCACTATTCGTACTCAGTCGTTCGTGGTTGTGATCGTATTTTACCCGTTGACACATATGTTCCGGGTTGCCCACCAACAGCCGAAGCGCTCATTTTCGGCTTAATACAATTACAAGGGAAAATTGGGTTTACTTTATCTGAATTAAATTCCTCAAGCGAATGATACGGAAATGATCATATTTAGACACAAACGCGGTTACTAATCATATGGCTTTGAGCTTAGCGGCAAAAGTTAAGTCTTTTAAGGTCTTTCGTAAAACAACCAAATTTAAAAAGTTCACAAAAGGAATCACAAAAGTCGTACGTCGAAAATATACCAAACGGCAGTTTGGTTCGGCGTATTTTATACTTCCCCAAATAACCAAATGATGGGCTTTTAATTATATCCAATCTAAGCAGGTTGAGCGGTTTACGCAATCGTTTTCTCACGCGGCTGTTACCTCTAGCACCCCAAATTTCGACGTTTTTTTAGCTGCGAACAAGTCCCAAGAAAAGCAATTAAACATGCACTTTTTTTCATGTACAAAAAGGCTTGCATACCGTACAACTAATGTATTTCTTAGAAATAAGTTACCGTTTGTTGACACGTCAATAAATCACGCCAAACTCTCGTTTACACAAACCACCTCATTTGAGTCTTGTAGCTCAAATGAAGTAGCACACCCTCTCAACACTACTTTCGACCAACTAGCATACTCTTCGGTTTCGGTGGGTACTACTAATGAGTTCACACACACTTACCACGTACTGCAGAATACACTGTTTTCGCATAATTTAAAGTACGCTGTTGATATGTATAAATTATTAATAGCCCTGTCACTTAAAACACTATTCTAATCTAAATAATGAGATTAAAGTCTACTAACTTTCACCCACAATTAACTCTAGTAAAGAAAGGTGTTACTTCTGGAGCATCTCGAAACATCATTCACCTCAGAAACGCATTTTCTATCAAATTAAAATGTAAACATTTACTAACGAAAGTTCCTTACAAGGCCGGGCGGAACAATACGGGACAAGTCGTTATACGTACACGCAAGTCGAAGCTGCAAAATCTCGCTGCACCAACAATAAATTATTCCTTTAGGTCTTTGAATTTAGTATTAGTCGCAGGTTTCATCTTTGTCCCTAAGGTGAATAAGTTAATTTCATTAACGGTCTTATCTTCAGGTTCGATCACTTACACCCCAACCTCAACTACGCATGAATTATTTCATTTGGCCCGATTCCAAAGCGCACTACCACAGAACTGAGACTTCACAACATCAGATAAGATTAATTCAACACTACTCTTCTTTAAAAAAATGTTTTTCGTCTTAGGTCAATTACCTAAAAACAAACCAGTATCTCTGGTTGAACCCCTACCGACTAAAGGCGTTGTATATGTTCGTAGTTCAGGCTCATCAGCGTCAATATTAAAAATGAATTCACTTACGGGAACGGCTCTTTTAAAACTCCCGTCCGGGGTTAAAAAAGTACTCTCTACCTATTCTATAGGTTCTCTCGGCAGCGTAAGCTTAGTCGAAAAAAAAAAGTGTAAAAATACAAAAGCAGGTTTCTACAAAAACCGCGGGAAAAGTTCAATGGTGCGTGGAGTTGCAAAAAATCCTGTCGATCACCCTCATGGGGGTCGTGCAAAAGCAATCAGGTACCAGCGGACGCCGTGAGGGAAAACAACTAAATTTAAGTAGTTAATATGTTAATTAATGAGTCACTTATACAATTCCAAAACAAAAGTTTACAAAGCAAAGAAGTTAAATTACTTCGCACCAAATCTATGACGCTCACTCTATTTAATTTCTACTAGTCAAGTTTATCACACTCGTGAAAAAAAGATTTATGGACGTAGCTCGGTTCTCCCGACCGCGTTCATGGGTTACGAGATTCTCATTCATGCTGGAAAACGGTGGCATTGTAAAAAAGTCAATAAGTGGATGGTGGGGTTCAAGATAGGAGAATTTACTTGGAATAGGCGCTATGCTTTGTTTAAAGCTAAGCAGCTTCGAAAAAAAAACAAAAAAAAATAAAATATTATGCGATTTGAACATATATTACAGATTTATTGAACGAAAGGGTTTTTTTACGGTGGTAAGCTATTTTATGTCGACCAAACCTTTGATGAATTATTCACCCAAACACCTGGATTAGGTCGCGCAGTTAAGTCTAAATTCAAGGATCGTTTTGAGCTTGACTTCTTTTTGCAATTCCGACGCACTGAATTATTACTAAATTACCAAGATACAAACTATACATCATTAAACCGACCTATAAACATTATTTACAGTCAGATAAACTCTGTTAATAATCAACGCCAAGAGTTATACCGCCTAAGTTTAATTCGATTGTACCTTATAAAGTCGTATCGGGGCCGTTGTCACGCGCTAGGTAAACCCGTACGCGGCCAACGCACATGATCGAACGCCTGAAATTCATATAACACTAATACAACACTACGCACGTTTATAAGTGAGACTCGCCGCGTCTTATTACAGAATAAAAAAGATGAGAAAATCAATTATAAGGTCGTTAAAAAAAAATATGCGTCAAAAAAGAAAAAAAAAAATACCGTGAAGAAAAAACAAATTATATGGTTCTAGGCTTTATTCAAGGAATTTTCACTAATACTATATTCGCTAATCTAGAAAAATTACCAAAACATATTTCACGAAAAGTTACTAAAAGAATCGCCAAAAGACTTCCAGGACGTAGTGTAACGCAAAATGGCACGATAACTCGACTAAAACAAAGGCGTAAAGCCTTAGACCTAACTCTATACGGGTCTTGGGGTTGAGAAAAAACCTACCAATTTACATTAAAAACTTATAAGTATTCCCCGCTTTTAGTTAAGTACTGAAATTATTCTAAATCTAGCCCGTCTCAACAGGTTATTCGTGGGGGTGGAGCAGCGTCTCACGTTTTTAAATGACTTAAATCTTACCAGTTACGGGCACATACCCCCTCCTTAAACACCACACCCGATATTAATTACCGTCACACTCATTTCGCAAATCAGTATTTTTTTGAAAAAGAATCAGAGTTTCACACCCATTCACTTAGGTTAGTTGGGAGTCCGGTTCCTCAAAACCTATATGAAGTGTCTCATTCCAGTCTGTGAAAAACAAAAGCCTTAGACAATGAGTCGAAATTGTACAACGGTCTAGAGGCCATCTCTTTAATACGCAAACGCGTGTCAAGGTTCTCACGCAAAAATCTAAACCAACAACCACTATTAAGTTATATTACGCGAACAAAGTTAGAAACTCTACGGTCAAAGCTTACGAAGATGAATCAACACGTACTAAACCGTCAGCTCTACCAAAAGCATGCTCTGTTTATCTCTCACGCTAAATTTTTCCGCCGCTGTCACAAACGACTACGGTTTAATTATCATCCGACTATAAGGAAATATAAATTTGCACTAATTTCAAATTTACGTAAAATTCGTGCTCGGAGTAAGGTACAGGTGTACCGTACGCGTTTACGAAAACTTACGCACGCGTTACCTAATCGACGCTCTCACTCTCTTCACAAATCGAACGACGGTGATTATCTTCCACAATCATACAGAAAATCATTTAAAGCGCTAGGGGTTCTCAAAGGTCGACGTGCTTCCATTGCACGTTATAAACGTAGGGTACGTTTGTTCACTTCACGCAACCAATCTCTCCGTCTCTCCAACTTAACCAAAAGCAGCGACTCATTACAAATTAAAAGTCCTTTTCGTGTTAAACCCCAAACAGGTATAAACCATGAAACTTCTCGCACAGTTATATTTAAATTGGAAAAACCACTATGAGAATATGACAATAAAGACATGTCAGTCGCTCAAGCAAAAAAGCTTATGAGTTGACACACGGTTTACTCAGCTAAAAGGCCATTGACGCGCCAACGTATAGCGGTGGAATTTTTTCTAAAAAGACAATTTATTTCTTTAAACCACCAGCGTCGGTTCCTAAAAGTCAAAAATCAAATTTTCACACGAATCCGGCGCGGTAAAAATTATAATAAGTACATGTCTCGTAACCGGGATAATCGTACATACAGTTTTAACAATTTTAGACAATACATGCTCCGAACACGTCTCGTGTCTCCATACACGCATGTTAAAGAACGTGCTATTTTTAAGAAACCGTTAAGTATGTACGTACACCTTGTAAATCAATCAAAGTCGTCTGATGTTCAAAAGTGAAGACATTCTAAACCCTACGCTTTCGCGGGAAATATAACCAACACAGCCCATAAAACGACTACAATCTTAGACAGTTATTTACATAACACATTACAATCCCATAATGTCTTTAATTCACGAACAAAGAAACTGCAGTTCTACGCCATGAAATCAAAGTCACGTTCCAAGCAAGTTCATGGAGCTTTACATCATCAACCTGAAGGGTCAAAGTGGCAGTCCATATCTATAAAACAAAACCTGAAAGGCCTTAGTTACTTACGGCGGATGCGTGCACGGAAAAGTTCATTACCGCAAACAAAGCAAAGAGTGTATAAAGCCCCTATTCCCAAATTCAAAGCTACTCGTAATTATCTCACCAGCAGTGCTCAAAGTTTTGGCAAGGCTTCAGGCCCTAGGTTACAGTTAACGTTACTTAGTAGGCCTCAAAAAAAACATAGTTCCATTATAAGTAAATACCTACCTACTTTTATAGACTTAACAACTTTAAACGTAGATGCGGGTCAATTCACAAGGGGGTTGGTTATGTTACCGACACGATCAAAGACTTTATTAGCCTGCCAAAAATTTCGGTTCCACAAAACAAGCTTTAGTGAGCGTCTTAGTTTATACCCTCAAACAAGTTTTCGCTTGTCTAATTACTATCCAAACACGCTAAAAGTACATACTAACTTAGTCATAGAGGGTGTGAAATCGGTCTACCCTAGTTTAACTACGCGTTCATCCCAAAATTTCACCCTTAGATCTCCGATCATGTTCTTAACGCAGTTTTTTGTTAAAAACACGCTGCAAAATATCATCCCTAAATTCATATTCAAAAAAAAAATATTTTCTTTCCTCAAGCCTAATGAAGTTAGGCAAGCGTTAATGAATCGTAAAAAGCAAATTTTTACTTATAAGTTAGTATTCAATCAAAAAGTTCTGATGTATAAAAGTCTGAACTTCTCACCCTTAAAACTAAAGCAGCTTTACACGACACTAGTAAACGCTAATTTGAAAAACTCCCAACCATTGTTTGCTCATTTATCGCAATATACAAATCGCACGTATAATCTAAAACATCGATTATCAGACGTGCTCAACGCAGATACCTTCGACCTTCGCGGTACTTCCCAACTTTTCCAACGCTTAGAAGTTAAAATCCCTAGAATCAGATTTAAGCCAGGTTATCAACGTATGTGGAGACAGTCGCGCTTAGCTTTAAAAGAAGCTTTGAGAGTAAAGTTTACTTATCAGCGCAAACTGTCCCAATATATCACTCGATTTTTTCGCCGTAGTAATTATTATGCTTTTAGTGCATCCGAAATGTCGATTGATAAAGTTATTATTTACTCGCGACTATTACCAGACATGGTAACCTTACTAGTATTCTTACAGCATCGATTAATTTACCTGAATGGTAAGTACGTTCAGTCAAAAACAGCAATTATTTATGAGAACGATTTAATTCAATTAATTGTGTCTAAATGGTATTATGCCGCGTACCGCTGAATCACGAATTGGACCCTTAAGCGTGTTAAAAAATATAAACGTCTCGTCTATCGAAAAGGTTTAGCTGGTCGCTACAAGTTAATGAAGCAGAGAAAGCAACGCAGTTTTTACACCCCTAATTGGATTTATTTAACCAAGTACGACCTTTCTGACATAAAGCCTTACTTAGAGGTGGATTACCTAACTTTATCAGCAATCGTTATCTATAATCCATATATCTTAGGGTATCAAACGCCGGCGGAAACACCGCATTATCGCCCAACGGTTTATCGCCTATATAATTGAAAATACATTACGTAGTTTTGACCCTCAGGTTACATTACAAAATCTTTTTATGAAATCATCAATGTTTAATTTTTGACAAGCTCCATTACCTCAAAATTCCTTTTCAGAACGTAAAATCAAAAACCTAGTATTAAATTTTGGTCCACAGCACCCTGCAGCCCACGGAGTTTTACGTCTCGTACTACAACTTAGTGGTGAGTTAATTGAGCGTGCCGATCCTCACGTAGGGTTCCTACATCGCGGAACCGAGAAATTAATCGAAAAACGAACATACTTAAAGTCGGTGCCTTATTTTGATCGGCTTGATTATGTGTCCATGATGACGCAAGAGCACGCTTTTTGTATCGCAGTTGAATCTCTTCTAAAAACAACTTCTCACACCGCTCTTTATGTACAGATTCGTGTATTGTTTGATGAACTAACACGTGTTTTAAATCATTTATTAGCCCTGTCCTGCCACTCATTGGACGTGGGAAATATGTCGCCTGTATTTTGGGCGTTCGAAGAGCGCGAGCGTTTAATGGAATTTTATGAGCGTGTATCGGGAGCTCGAATGCATGCTGCTTTTTATCGACCAAACGATATTGATTGGACCGGCTTAAACCATCAGTTCTTTTTAGATGTCGCCTTATTTGCGAGGGACTGTTTTAAATCACTCACAGAGATCTTTGCTGTTCTTACCACCAACGCGATCTGAAAAACGCGATTAGTTGGTATTGGTGCAGTAAACTTAAATGACGCTGTTGCCTATGCCGCTTCTGGTCCTGTAGTACGTAGCGTTGGTATTAAAAAAGACGTTAGGTTTTACAAGTCCGAAACTTACGCTTCTTATTGATTTCTTTCACTCCACAGTTTCCTAGGGAAACGAGGAGATAGTTACGACCGCTTCCTTATTCGCGTTCGTGAGATGTACGAGAGTATTAATATAGTCTTTCAGGTCCTAAGTAACCTCGTTAATAGTCGAAATTCTGCAACAAGTTTAGAAACCAATAACGTTAACTTTTTATCATTCTTTGAATTTTTATATAAGACTAAAAAAAACCAATTGAATAAGAAAACAAAGTATACTTCTATGGAAGGTCTTATTCAGCACTTCAAAAAGTATAGCGAAGGTATCAAAGTACCGAAAGGGTTCACTTACGGTGCGGTTGAAGCTCCTAAAGGTGAGTTTGGTGTTGCTCTTATCTCAGATGGGTCTTCAAAACCTTACCGCTGTAAGATCCGTACGCCTGCATACCACCATATGCATATTATGCCGCGCATGCTTCAGGGACATTATCTGGCTGATTTAGTAACCGTTCTAGGTTCACAAGACATCGTTTTTGGGGATGTCGATCGGTAACTATTATAAATAATGGATAGACATGATCTATGACAAAGTGTGGATAACTATAAACGAAAGATGTTTGTAAAAAATGAAATCAAAAAGCAACTCCTCAAATCAATTAAAAAAAACAAATATATGACTTATATGCAACGCGCGCGCGCTTCGTTTTATCTCTCAAATTTACCCAAAATAGCAACCATCACTTACGTTAACAGTCGCTGTGCCTCAGGCGGCCGTTCACAGTCTGTTGATCGTAAGACGCGTACGTCTCGTTTTGTTTTCCGCCAAAATATGTATAAGTCTGATTTGCCCGGATTCAGTCGGGCTAGTTGATAATTTAAGTGTTTGTGTAAACACTTATTATGTTCAGTTCTTTAACAGCTACACTTTCACACACATTTGCTTACCTCACCGAAAACTTATCCTGCTTATCCTACGGATTTGAAGTTTTGTTACACAAATATCTCATTAATTTCGCTTGCTACGATTTATTAGTTGACATCTCAGAATCGTTCGGAGTTTGAGTCGTTTTATTTGTTTTATTAGCGTCAGCGCTACTGACCTCCGTAGTAGTTCATAAACATAGCCACGTTTCTAAAACACCCAATACCGCAGCCGCACAACAAGCTACACCTTCTACATTTAAGGCGTTTTTAAAATTCATAACGCTATCTAAAAATAAACTCTAAAGTTTACTAGATAGTAATCTTAATTAATGAGATGATACAACATGAATATCTTAGACTGATGGTTATTTATCTATAATAAATTTATCGGGCTAACGCTTTACAGGTACGGTTTTTTTGATTTACTCCACCGATTAAATCAAAATTTCGAAGAATTCGTCCGTGTAATGTCTCCCAGCCTTCTACTAAAGTATGTACCGCTTAGTGCTCTCAGTATGGCTCTCAAATTCATACTATTGATAGCTCTCCTGGTATTCATACGAGGTGGTATCCCTCGCTATCGTTACGATTTCTTAACCAAAATCGGATGAATTAAATTTCTAAGTTTGGTTTTAGTTGTATTTTTAGCGAGTATTCTCTTTACCCTACTCATGTAATATTTCATGAAATTCGAACACTTATCAAAATACTTTAATCTAATCTCAAAAATATTATTAGTTATCGATTTCTACGTAAGCTTTTCATTAGAGTATCTCGTACGTATCTCGAATCAAAAACTTTTTGTCTGAAAACTCGCAAATTACGCCGACTCTTACTGGTTTATGTTTAACTCTAAACGCTCAAATCAAACTAACGAAACTTACACAAAATAATGGAAACTAGCTTAACCGGTAAAGCAGTAGACTTTGGATCTAAAGAGTACGGGTTCGAACCCCGTGTTTCCAAATATGCATTCATATACGTATTCACACACAATTAACCACTTAAATTTAATAACAACGAAAAAAAACGCAAAAGTAAAAATCTTAATCAATCGCCGTGGCTTAACTTTATTGCGGGCATTACACGAGGTTGGTTGTGTAAGCAAATTTATTATCTCAAAAGGGTATGTTCGTAAAACATTACGAACGTATGCATATATCTCAGCACCGTTTTACAAAAACACTGCTTTTTTTAAGTCAGTTCGTGTTGTCTCTACACCGTCAAAACATCATCAAATATCTTTACGTGGGTTGAAATTAATTACACACTCCTTAAACGCCTCCATTATGCTACTTTCAACCTCGGGAGGTATTATTACTCACAGGGAAGCTTTGAAGCTTGGCGTAGGTGGTAAAATTTTATGTATGGTACACTAGGCTTTAATTAATGTTATTCTTTAATTTATTAACAAATCTAAAAACATTGTATACTTCTTTCGTTAGTACCCTAAAGTTAAACTTAATACTAGTCTTACGAAATACTTCTCAATTAAATTTTGTAAACTTCAAATCAACCTTACGTAATACGCAAGTTCGGACAAGTTTACGTACAAATATATTTTTACGAGATTTTATTTATGGCTGAAATTCTCACTCTAATGAAATTAATTCCGTACCAAGAAAGTCAATGGAGTCTGTCTGACAGGTGGAAGTTACAAATAGTGTCGAGTCAGTAGTGAAACCCTCGGAACCTCTTACTGGTGCACGCAATTTAGTAACTACTTTATTCGACTTTTCCAGCAAGCTTAGATTCCAATCTTACTGAGGGTACCTTCTTAGTACGATTAATAAGTCTTTCGGTTTTAGTTTTTATTATATTCAGGGGTTTATATTCGTACTGTTTATTGACGCATGCTTAACTGATGACGAGCCGCTATGAGAACCTTTGGAGTGAAGCTTAGTGCAAACCTGAATCCTGTTTATCTTTACGTTCGCCTGAATTGCTGAAAATCTTATTGTCAGCCGTTACGGTAGTTACACTGGCCGCGATAAACGTGTATGGATGTCGTGGTACAAGACTTTTTGACTAATCGAAGGCTACTATGTCATTAATTACGGTGTGGCTGCGGTCTTTGTAATCGTACCATTTTATTTTGAAACTAATTACAACCTCTCCTTTGTCTACTCGTGGTGGCATTGGTACTCGAGAGTTTTCTTCTTCAAATTTATTTCGATACTTACGCTAGTGATGTACATCGCGTTTTATTTACAAATGACTACAAGGTGATTAAACTATAAGAAAGGTTTATTTCTCGTCCTACTTGTAAATATCTTCTTATCATATTTGATTTACACGCAATTCATTATCACCTTTTTAGGTTTTTTTA
>Ga0302114_10001296_pt1 | contig 16559 bp, 21 predicted proteins | sample AG5_Surface_MG_FD_203107 | JGI IMG/M metagenome (GOLD analysis project Ga0302114, IMG submission 203107) | Marine microbial communities from Western Arctic Ocean, Canada - AG5_Surface | ecosystem: Environmental > Aquatic > Marine > Oceanic | place: Canada: Western Arctic Ocean | collected...
GTAAGGAAGTTGATAACCGATCGTATGAGATCGAATGGCATTTTTTAGGTGTTGGTGGGGGTTCGACTGGTGTGGTGCAGTGAATAACTTCCTTCCAAATTTCACGTTGAACGTCTGGGCACAGCGGATTGGTAGCTTGCAAAAATGCAATGCGTAGGTCGTCTGTGGCCAAACCTGAGATTCCCAGGGGTGTAGTAGAGCGAACAAAAAGGCCGTTGATGGGGATGATGTATTCAGTCATTGTTTGATATTTTGTCACTGCCATGTCCACTTAGGTGCTGCTCACGCTCAATTGAAATTTTCTCAAGCTCGACATCGAGTATGAAACGGTATGGGGCATCCCATAGAGCACATTTCATCCATGTATAAGTACTGGAGATGTAATGAGGACCCATAGAAATAAGAACTTGAATAACAGCTTGGGCATAAATCATTGTTTATTAACTTTAGTAGTCATTTTTTTATATCCTTTAAAAACTCTAATAGTATCGAGAATTGTACCCACAGTCATGAATGTCATTATCGTAACTGCCTTTGTCCCGATAGAAATTGGCATACTATAATCTCTAGTGTCATTTATTTTTATACTATCGTCAATGTGAAAATTAACAACTTCCCCAAGATTTACCTGGGTTGGTACATCCAGATACATGAGCCTTATCATCATTTCCCTTCCACCCAGCATCGGTTTTCTTGTAGAAAAAGCATGTGTTTCTCCAAACGGCGTGAGGGTGTGCGTCTGTGCGATACCCTACACCTAGGTAACCTTTTTCTCTCGCATATGCTCTACACTGAGCTATAGTTTGTTTGGGTCTGCCACGGGGATCTCCGACTCCTCCAGAAGACCAACTGGCTGCTGAGTACCCTTGCAACACATTTCCATTGGGTCGTATTTTCAGTGTATAATATCCTGCCATAGCGACACAAAGACACATAACCAATATAAGCACTATATATAATCTAAAGTTTGATTTTTTGGGAACAATTGCATTGTTTGGAACACGCATGTTTGGAACACGCATGTTTGGAACACGCATGTTTCTATTCATCTTGCTTACTTTTACTGAAGAAAAAAGTATTGTCTTACATCAGAATGTCACTCGACGACATACCAAAAAAAGTTCAGTATGTTGTCGTGGATTCCGAATTCGTGAATGGTACAAATAATACATTTTCCCTAGACCTCACACTTCAATCAAATACACATGTGGAGGATATGAGTAGGGTACTTGGAATCAAATTGGTGGATTTTTACATAACACAAGTTGGTGAAAGTAACGCTAGTGCGAGTACGAATGTAGCCAAGTTTGTAGATATTGTTTGTCCAGAGATTCCAAAAGTTGCACAAATTCTCGATGAGAGACATGGACAGATTTTAGCGAGAGTTCCTTTAGAAAGACATTTTTCTGGGAGTAATGATTTTATCTTAAGGGATAAACAATGGAAACGTTTTCATCAACAAACAAATTACTTCAATCCTATATCGATTAAGAAACTAAACTTCAACATCTTTGAACAACAAGATGATGGAGACTATGTAACTCTTCAACCGGAGGCTAAGTGGTATATGATTCTTGAGATTACCACGGTAAATGTAAAAGAAAAACCACGTGATCGTGAGCTTCAGATTCTATTAGCACTTGATAAACTCATCAAAAAGATTGATTTACTGAACACAAACGTTCAGAAACTTCCAGACAAACCACCATCAGAGAACCCCAAGAAATATTCATTTGGTCTTTTATTCGCACTCCTAGTATCAGCTTTCGGGAGCTTTTTATGGTGGGTGAATAAATCCCCAGTGCCAGCAATTTAAAGAATATTATATATCACTGAAGTATATATGGGTCTAGGGATTTCACATGTGGTGAAATTTACATCCATTGTGGGTAAGAGATTTTTATACATAGGAAGAAAACATGGTAGTAAGGCTATATCAGCCCGTGTATCCCCCTACATTATAGATATTATGAACAATCCAGTGATATCATATGAACATATCCATACTATTTGTAATATGATGGCAGAAACAGAATTACTCGCAGGTGTTATACGCTTCGTTTCTGTAATCCTATCCATCAAAAGATTTTTATAACTCATTCCTCAAACGCTTCGTCACCGTAGAGTTCATCCAAAGTTTCAAGCATTTCTTGTACATCCTTGAGAGCGGATTTTGTAGAACGTAGGTTCCATCCTGCCAACACCTTCATTTTCTTATTGGCAGTCTTGTATTTAACAATCTGTTCTCGTAACTCTTCAATATTTGAATCTTGAATTTTAGGTGTTTCGGGTGTCTTTTCCATGGCGAACCTATGTGGTCGAACTGATGTACCTGTAGAGTGCTGACGCCAATGACGGTCTTTGTTCTTTTTTACTTTGTTTTCAGCCGTGTTATAAATACGTGTCGGTGCGCAAGCGATGGCAATCATGTATTTATAATAGGGTTTTTGACTTTATACCTATTTCATTAATTAAGCGGGTTTGACACCTTTCTTCTTCGGTGCGATAACCTTCTTAGTGGGAGTAGGTGTAGGGGTAGGGGTAGGTGTAGGTGTAGGGGTAGGTGTAGGGGTGGGAGTAGCCTTGACTGAGGTACTAACACCAGCGGGACCAGCGGGACCGATAGAACCGGCGGGGCCTGGGGGACCATGGGGGCCAGTTGGACCTGCTGGACCGGCGGGACCTACTCCTCCCGAACCACCGCCACCAACACCACCATCAACGAGTTTAATGAGAAAGTCATAAAGACGAGTCTTATCGAGGCGAGTACGCTTGAGTTCGTCTTCGAGTTCTTTCCGTAAAGGATTCATAATACTATATATAAAAGAAAGATTATCTTTATACCAAATGATAATCATAGGTCCTCATCTGAAAACTGGGATAGGACAGCATGCTCTGAAATATGTGGAGCTATTTCTACCCAATGGTACTTACCATGAATTGGGTCAAAAATTACCAGAAGTTGACACTGGCCTGATTTTTGTGATTCCCACCCCCGATCAGATTGAATACGTCAAGTATGCGAAAACGAGGGTAAAAAATCTAGCCTGTATGACCGTCTGTGAAACAGAGACAGTGCATGAGGATTATGGTCTTATCATGAAAGAATTCAAAAAAGTTGCTGTACCTAGTGAATTTTGTAAAAAGGTTCTATCTCGACAATTTCCGGAAAATGAGTTTTATGTAATCCATGCACATATTCCCCCCCCACCTGAAAAACCCTATACATTTTACCATATCGGGAACATCATGGACCCTAGAAAGAAGTTTAAGGACATTCTTCAGGCTTTTGTGCGACTGAATGAACCAAATACACGTCTCGTTGTCAAAGCCACAAGTAATCAAGCTGTACAAATTCAGTTTCCACGGGTCGAAGTCATCAATGATATGTTATCTGATGAAGAAATGAATACACTTCATAACACCAGTGATTGTTATGTGAACTTTTCACACTCTGAAGGTGTTGGTATGGGTGCTGTAGAAGCGGCGATGAGAGATAAACCTGTGATTATTACGAATTATGGAGGTGCACCGGAATATATCAAGACACCATACACGATTGACTGTGGACTTCAAGAGTTGGAGAGGGATGATTTCCTCTTCAAAAAAGGTATGGTTTGGGGTGAACCAAACTTTGACCAACTCTTGGAGTTCATGAGACATGCGTACGAAAATCGTGTTCGTCATATGGATCACGAATATACTAAAAATCTAGTTGGGAGGAAGAATGTCTTAGAAGAATTCATCCTGAATGTAATTGGTGAGAAGAACAACGAGACCGGTAATAACAGTACCATGCATAGCTGAATCTTTTTGAGCGAGTAGAGTGAGAATGAGATCGTCTACGAACCGTATACCAGTGGGTTTGGTGATGATACGAGGAACGAGAATGACTATACTGATATAAATTGTCATCGCTATTATAACAGGTCTAAGTGTGTCCTCGTCTAACATCATCTTTACATTAGTCATTGATTTTAATTTTTTTCATATCAATTTTAGTACCCAGTTTTAATGGTTTAGCTTGGTGTTTTTTACAGAAATTTCCACATGAAGCTTTGAACCCACATGGTTTACCTTTCATCGTCAACGCCGAACATGTTTTCTTAGTTGATGTGCGCTGCTCGGATATAATCTCAGGGGATTTATCAATCACGATCACCTTTCGTGAATCCTTCTTATTGGCGTGCTCTTGATATTTATTCTTCATCACCCATGTCGCATTAGCTAGGTGATAACACCGGTCATCTGGTTCATTAAGGCGGAACAACTTCACCGAATCGGTCAGGCACTTGTCCCATACGGCATCACAAATAATTTCCATTTTTAGAACTTACTTTCTTTATTTTTTTTACTGACTTAGGTTATCAAGCTTCACCTCCAATTTCTGCGAGATAAATATCTACTTGTCCCGCAAATTCTGGGCATGTTTCAGTAGTCTTTTTAGTCACCATATCTTGTACATTGATCACATGCTCTTTGAACTTCTTGACGTTTATACCAGTTGTATTATGAATTTGTGATTCTGTTGCTATATCTTTGAGTGCGTATAGGTACGCCGCCGCATAGTTTGCATGGAGAATTGCTATGACTGGTGATTTATCTTGTTGTGCTGCTGTGGCGTATCGAGCAGACTGACGAACAAGTTTTTCTATGGCTTTGTTCATACCTCTTGTTTTATTCTGCATAATCAAGAACAAAACAAAAATTGCTATGATAAAATAGACGTACATCTCTTCTTATCGTAATCAAAGAAAAAATTATACCTAAGTAGTACATAATTAATATATTTGAAGCAGCCTTCGCAGACATGGGTTCATTCGACAAAGAGGACATGAATCGATGTCTAGACGACTGGTATTCCCGAGGAGGAAACATCATTATAGAGGGTGACACCTTGAGAAACCGTTACGTGGGGAACTATAGACGAATGCCCAAGAAACCATGGGCCACGAAGGAATGGGTCGACCAGAGAGACCACAAGTTATACACTCTCATGAAAGACCACTTTAGCCAAGAATTCTGGCAAAAGGTGTGGACCCGTGGTTACCTCTTACCTGACTCGCCCAAGTTTCATAGTCTCCGTGAGTACGACGAACTTCGTCGCGGTAAAAAGTTCAGAGAGAATTGCCAAAAAGTGATAGTACGCCTAAGTTAGAGTTTTGAATTGTAATAAAACCAAGAAAGTATGGAACAACTCAGGAAATACACGTTCGACCACGGGTATACGCTACCAGGTGATTGGAGTGTCAGGATTGTCAAACGTGTAAACGGTGCTACCCGTGGTCAGGTTGATCATTATTATTTCACACCGGGAGGTAGAAAGTTTCGGTCTAAAGTAGAGGTTCTGAAATTTCTCGAGCGATCTGGAACACGTGAAACTGAACACATGGAGACACCTGTTAACGACTATTCATACATTTACATTCTTACGAATCCAGCGTTCAAGGAAAAGTATATTAAAATTGGGATGTGTACCTCAATCGATTCTCGTTTAGGAATTTTAAACTCGGGTGTTTGTGAAAAATTTAAAGTGCATACACTCTTCGAGACTGTATTTACAAATAAAAAGTATGGTAAAATTACCACGTGCTCAAATGTGACAAAACAAATCGAATCGTACTTACATAAACGGTTCAATCACCTTAGGGCGGCCAACGGTGAATTCTTCCTGGTTGACCCAGATGTCGTAAGAGATGAACTCCAGTTCATACATGACAAAGTAGCACCCTATGCCGATCTTGACTGTTCCTTCGGGTCGTCTGCGATATATGAATACATGGCATTGCACATCGAGTTGGCACGTCTACAAAGTGTTGAAGATGGAAACCTAAGTTAGAGATTAGATTGTAATGAAAGTCAAGAACCATGGAAAGCGTCCAAAAGCTCACCCACATAGAACACATTCTCAAGAGACCTGACTCGTATGTCGGCCCAGTTGAATTGGGTACAGAACCCTATTGGACCCTCAACGATGAAAAGTTTGAAAAGACAAACTTGAAGTATTCCCCAGCTCTCTTGAAAATCTTTGATGAAATCCTCGTCAATGCAGTTGACCGCAACTCAATGCACCCCAAGCATGTGACATCCATCTCTGTCGCTATTGACAAAGTCAGTGGTTCAGTAACAATCGAGAACAATGGCCCTATTGGGGGTGTCGGGGTTCGTATGCATGAGAAGGAGGGTATTTGGAATCCCGAATTAACATTCGGACACCTTCTCACGAGTACCAATTATGACGACTCTAAGAAGCGTGTCGTTGGTGGACGCAATGGATATGGTGCTAAGTTGACGAACATATACTCTTCAGACTTTTCTATCATCATCAAGGATCATGAAACTAAACAAACATATTCTCAAAAATGGTCTAACAATATGACTGTATGCGAGTCTCCAAAAATTAAAAAACATTCGGGTACTACATCATCGGTTTCTATTACATTTGTCCCTGATTGGAAAAGGTTTGGAATGACAAAGATGGACTTTACAATCTATAAGATTTTCCAAAAAAGGGTATGGGATGCTAACATTTGTACCACACCAAACTGTAAGGTTAAGTTCAATGCAGATGTTCTCCCCAAACAAAGTTTTGAAATGTATGCTAAAATGCATAGCGGTGTGGGGGATGTGTGCTCGTTTTCCAATGACCGCTGGTCCGTGTGTATCGGCCCCTCAGAGAATGGCCTAGAACAGGTATCTTTCGTGAACGGTATTTGTACGACAAAAGGTGGAACCCATGTAGATCATGTGGCATCACTGGTCGCAGCGGGTATCATTGAAGAGATGGCTAAGAAGATTAAGTTGAAACCTCAACAGGTTAAGAATACTTTCAATATTTTTGTAAAGGCAACCCTCGAGAATCCAGCATTCTCGAGTCAGGTAAAGTCTGAGTGCACCCTAAAATCCCAAGATTTTGGGAGTAAGTTTGACCCACCAAAGAACTTCATCAAAAATGCTCTCAAGACTGGGATCTCTGATGAACTCACGGCCCTTTCCAAATTCAAGGAGATGAAAGAACTCAAGAAGACGGATGGTGCTCGTAAGTCTAAAATCACGGGGATCCCCAAGTTGGATGATGCCAACAAAGCTGGTACGGCACAGTCTTCTAAGTGTACACTCATCGTGACAGAGGGTGATTCAGCTAAAACCCTCGCAGTCGCTGGACTCTCAGTTGTTGGTCGGGACCATTTTGGAGTCTTTCCTCTCCGTGGTAAATGTAAGAATGTCCGTGACACGAGCGTCGCACAACTCACATCGAACCAAGAGTTTAACGATCTCAAAAAGATTTTGGGTCTTCAACAAGGGAAAGAGTATACGAGCGTTTCAGAACTCCGCTACGGGCGCTTGATGATCATGACAGATGCTGATAATGATGGTTCCCATATCAAGGGTCTCATTCTTAATATGATTCACTATTTTTGGCCGTCACTCCTCAAATTCAACTTTGTCGTGAGTATGGTGACACCCATCATCAAGGCGACCAAAGGTTCTGATACGAAATCATTTTACACGGACTCAGCATTCCGAACGTGGTATGGAAATGGTAAAGCTGGTTGGCGCATCAAGTATTATAAGGGTTTGGGTACCTCAACCTCCGCCGAGGCTCGAGAGTATTTCAAGAAAATTCAAGATCTCACTGTAAAGTTTGATGTGGATACGATGACCAACGAGTCTATTATACTGGCTTTCGATAAGAAGAAGGCTGATGCGAGAAAGACATGGCTTCTCGAGAGTACAGCGAAAGATTCAAAAGAACTTGAAGTACCTTATGGACATGTTAAGCAGTTGAGTATCACCGACTTTGTTCACAAAGATCTTGTGAATTTCAGTCTCGCAGACCTGAAGCGTTCTATTGCTCATGTCGCAGATGGACTCAAACCCTCACAGAGGAAAGTGATGTACTCCTGTTTTCAAAAGAATCTCACTGCTGAGATGAAGGTGGCACAACTGGCTGCCTATGTGGCTGAAAAGAGTTCTTATCACCATGGTGAAGTATCCCTCGCAGATACGATTGTTAAGTTGGCGAATGATTACACAGGTTCTAACAATATAAACCTTCTCGAACCATGTGGTCAATTCGGTACACGACTTATGGGTGGTAAAGATGCTTCTCAAACGAGATACATTTTCACACGATTGACTGGTGCAGCTCGACACATATTTGACCCCAGAGATGATGCCATTCTCAATTACCTAGATGATGATGGCCGCTCGATTGAACCAGAATTTTACATGCCCACTTTACCTATGGTTCTGGTGAATGGTACTGAAGGTATTGGCACAGGTTTTAGTTGTTATGTACCCCCATTTAACCCTAAAGACATTCGTGACAATATCATGAATGTACTAAATGGGAAGGAAGTTCAGAAAATGAAACCATGGTTCAGGGGTTTCAAGGGTCGTGTGTTTAATCAAGATAGTACTTGGATGACGGAAGGTGTTTGGAATACAATTGGTAAAACAATCAAGGTGACCGAGTTACCCCCAGGTCGTTGGACTCAAGACTACAAAGAGCACCTAGACACCCTCGTCGAAAAGAAGGTTATCAGCGGGTTTACCAATAACAGTACGACTGAAAATGTTGATTTTGTTATTCAGGAGTATACGGGTAAAGATATCATCAAAGACCTTAAACTCCAAAAGGCGGTTCGCACGACGAACATGCATCTCTTCCACCCAGTGAAAGGAATCCATAAATATGATACACCTGAAATGATTCTGATGGACTTTATTAAATTGAGAAATCAGTACTATATCAAACGCAAAGAACACCTGATTAAGGTTATTGAGGTGAAGGCTAAAATGTGTGACTACAAGTCTCGATTTGTCTCAATGGTGATTAATGGTGACATTATCGTGTTTAGACGCAAAAAGAAGGAACTCGAAGAACAACTTTCACATACATTTCCACTCGTCAATGGGAATCACGACTATCTATTGAACATTAGGACTGTTCAGTACACAGATGAGAGTGTTCGTGAACTTCTCAAAGAATCCGAACAGGCGAAAATGGAACTCAAGATACTTACATCTACAACACCATCCAGTATGTGGAAGAATGATATTAAAAATATATAGACAATAGATAAGTATGGGTGAAGCTGCAAAGATTTCTCTCAAGGCTATTGGAAAGCAAGATACGTATCTTCTTTCCAAAGACCCAGATGATTCACTCTTTAAATACAAAGATATGTTGAGGCATTCGGATTTTAGAAAGTATCATAGAAGTCGAAATGTGGTCAATCCTGGGCAAGTACCTAAATGGCCGTTCGGTCAAACGATCAAGGTTAAATTCAATCCAACAAACATGGGAGATCTTCTAAGTAATATGTGGTTGAGTATCACTATACCCGGTATTACAGATGGTAACTATGCCGATCAATTGGGAAGACATATTCTTAAAAGCGTCACCATGTTTGTAAACGATATAGAAGTTGAAAAGTTACATGATGAATGGGGTATCATCTACGATGATCTTTATTTAGAAATGTCTGAGAAGGTAGCCAATAGAGCACTTGTTAATAGAAACCTCGGCTTTGATAAATCTGTAGGTAATAGTGTTTTTGCTCGCCAAAGTGCAGATTTAGTTATACCTCTACACTTCTTCTTCGCAAGAAAATATGCGAGTGATGAACACGCAACAAATAAACCCAATCGTCCATATTTTCCCATTTGTGCCATTCACAAACAAAATATTACATTTGAACTCGAGTTTCATAACCAAGAATTTTACACGAATACAACAGATACCCTCGAGTTACAATCATTTAATTTAGTAACTGAGGAAATTACGATAAGTGGACAAGAACGACAGTATTTTGCTACTCAGCCGATGACTATGATAAACGATATCGTGAGGAAACATCCAACGGTAGTGAGCGAGCTTAACGTAGATAATATTAAAAATAACCTCGTAGCAGATATCCCGGTAAAATGTTTCCATTGGTTCTTGAGGAACACGAAATTTGAGAATTCCCTAATAAGTGTGGGTGATGCGTCAGCAGAAGAAAATTACTACATGCACAACCGATTTAACTTCTCATCGAGTAGTAACTTTAACGAAACTACCACATTCTTCAACCCTGTCTTAGAGAGTGCACAGTTTTTCATATACGGAAATAAACTTCCTAACATTTCAAATACAACCCATAACTACTTTAAATACTTGGTACCCCACAGGAATAGATTGGGGCGACCAATCAGGAATATATACACGTATAGTTTCGCGATGAATCCAGTAAATGTGGAACCTTCGGGAAACTTGGATTTTAGTAGTATAGAGTCTGATAAAACAGTTTTCGATGTGAAATTAGATACAACTAAAGTTGATATTACAACAGATACATACACACTTCAGATGTATTATACGGGCTATTTAACCTTCAAATTTGAAAATGGATCTATGTCAATTTCTTATTAAAAAGTGAAGTCTTATGACTGCTAATATAGTCAATGATGTTATTCTTGATACACCATTTGATGAAATTCAACTGCGCTAATGTTGTATGAATTTCATGACATGTTCCTGGTACAATATAAGGAAACTTTGCGGACCTACAAAATGGATCAAATAGTTTCTTTGAGTACCCATCTAGACTCGATTTATATGCACAATGCACTGTAAAGAGCTTACCATCCATTGTTGTGTATGTTGTGTTATTTTTCTTTGCGTAATTCGTAATGAACCATTCTAGATTTCTCAAAGAAATCCCGGCTGTTTTATCTAAAATGTTTAAAAGTTTAGTTCTATTCTTTTCTTCGTTATAAAAGTTGTTAATTGATGTTAGTAGAATATCTGTTTTACTCATTATTAAACATTGTATTTATATCTCTAAATACATTTGGGCGAATACATGCTGGACATTCCGGAACGAAAAGTTTATCACTTCCATGTGTATGTGTATTTATACTAGTAATATCCCGGTGTCTAATCTTAACACCTTGTGTGATATGTTTCCCACAATACCCGTCATGAAGACCCTTGTGTGTACAACGGTGACCATTTGACTTTGTCCCTTTACATATCGATCCCGTATAATTTTCGGGTACGTCTCGTAGTAACAAGTCGAGTGGTATACCGTGCTTCTTTGAAATGATTTCAGCATAATCACTTATGATTTCATTGACACGCGCTTTTAATTCTTCGTCAAAAACACCGATAAGTTTATCGTACGAACTCATTGCTTACTTCTATCTTGTTCGTATTTTTTAAATAGGTCTTCAACAGAATTCTGTTTCTCTGTGTTATTTTTCAATCTTGATTTCAAATCGGTTATTTTCCCAGATGTATCTAGGTTTCTTTTTTTACACTCCTCTACGAGTTCATCTTTTTTCATACCACTAAACGTAAGTTCCTTTTTCTTCTTAGGTGGTGCATGTTGATTAATAATTTCACCAAAGATTTCTTCTTTTACACTTTCAAACAATGGATCAAGTAAATCACAAACAGGATTCAAAAATTTATTGACAAAGTAATAGTGATAATCTACGGGTATATCATTTTCTTCGACGTATTTCGGATCTTCAGATTTTTCGAAGGCTCGTGCCTTTGGATCACCTGTTTTAGTGAGTAAATAAGGTACCCTATCACCTGATTGTGGTTCTGAACCAGGTTTCCTATCTCTCATCTTATTGACAACCTGTACATGGGCTTGATTGATGTAAATACTATCGGAACTCGTTATAGAAACATTCTGTCCCTTCACCTTATAAGAATCTGAGAGACCTTGGCTTAGAACTAGTTTATCATTTGGTATATCACCAGACAGGAGTTCTATAGCGCGTTCTCTCGCAAGTTCGAGAGGTGGTCCAGGATCACTCGATGTGAGAATTACATCTAATAACTCCTTACAAACCTCCCTCACATGAGGTGTATTATCTCTACGAACAACTTGGAGACCCTTAATATCTATGTAATCCATATGCATATTACCATCCTTGCCTTGTGTCCATAATTTGGCGGCGTACCTTTTCTTAGAGTACAGGAAATAAGGCCAATACACCTTCTCAAGTTCCAGGTTATTGGGCTTCTTGAAGAGGGCGCTACATTCCTCAGCTGCCTTTTCACCAATTTCCCAACTGTACTTTACAGCCTCCTCACCAGTTCGGTCACCCACATCAAATTCAATCATCACTGAATCTGTGTCTCCGTATCTCACTTTCGCACCTGGGAAGTTCGCCTCTACATAAGTCTTCGTTTCCTCAATCATTTCACGCCCTCTGCATGTCGTCGTAGAAGCGATCGGTACACACGGGAGAATACCTTTACCTGCACCTGTAAATCCGTACACAGAGTTCATAGATATTTTATAGGCTAACTGTTTACCGTTATACACTTCTTTCATAGCACCCGTCGCAGCCGCCATATCTTTCTTAGCTTTTTTACGAAACTGTTTGAGCTCAAATAAGATGGCAGGTAAAAGACTCGGGACGTCTTGTGCGAATTTATAGGTTCTATCACCTATATTAAATGTCTCGTAGGTCACCCCAGGTATATTCCCATATTCCCTTTCGTTCATAACATATGAAGAGTAACAGAGATTGTGTGCCATCATGATCGACGGATACAGTGCTTCAAAATCTAGGGCTGTAATTGGCGTGTAGTACGCACCCTTTTGTGCGTCGAGCACCGTCGCCCCCTCATACGGTTCTTCAGGTAACTGCCCGTATCGAATCGTTGGTACCATGAAGCCAAGCTCTCGCGCTTTCTTTGTCAATTGACTAAAAACTTTGATCTGCTGCCCGCGTTCTACGAGAAAACAAAGGGGTACCCATGTCGCTTTAGCCATCTCTAAGAGATTGAGCAAGATGCACAACTTCTTCATGAGTCGGTGTGGGAGTAATGTATCCTTAATACAATACTCTGCAACTTCACCAAGCTTTTTAGGGTTTTCCTCAGCATATCTAGCAAACATCTCCTTTGGAGACATGTCAATCTTTTGATCACCGAGGTATAGTTTTGACACATTGTTTAAACTATACGAATCGAGTTTGTACCCCTTCTTGACTTCATGGAATAAATCAAAAACAAACCGACCAGACATTGGGAGTAGCTTTAGTGTATTGTCACCCAACGCACTTGAACTCAATTTTTTGATTGAGATTTCACATACCTGATCCTTCAATTTCCCAAGTTTGAAAAAGTTGGGGTTACACCCAACCAAATGAGCACGTGTATGAATATATTGGAAATCGAAGCCGAATACGTTCCATCCAGTTAAAATATCAATATCTTTTTTTTGTACATACGATTGAAAAGCTTCGAGCATCTCTCTTTCAGTATCAAAGCTTATAACATCAGCCCCCTCCGTTTTTTTATAACATAGACAAACCTTTTCGTATGGTTCATCTTCACCAAATTTACAAAGTGAAACGGCAATCTGAAAACATGCGTCACCAATAATATTTGCATTTGGAAATTTACCAGTGGAACTATTACATTCAATATCAAATGATGCGACTACAAATGGGGCAATATCATCTCGTTCAACGGGTTTGAGTGTATTCCATTTATTGCAGTATAGATCAATATCCACATTCGCAAGATATGAACGAATACATTGGTCACCGGTATGTAACCAACCAGTCGATTGGATACCAGTTCGGTGCATCAGGCGAAGTACAGGATCCAGGTTTGATTCATACACTTTCAGTTTTACCATCCCCGAGGAAATAGCTATAGCATTTTTCAAGAAATAATCAACGCGTCTCCTCATCGCTAAATTTACAAAATCAATTTTCATATACGCAAATTCTTGATTATTTTGAAACCCCCAAACATCTTTAGCTTTCATGACTGAATACGATACGAGACATTCAGGGCATTTTCGATTTATGACATCGAATATCTCCTGTGCCGTCTTTTGTGTAGCACCCTTTGGGAATTTAACAAAGAAATACGGGGTAAATGCGGTGGTAACACATACAGATTTACCTTCTTGAGTTTTTCCAAATATACTCACTAAATGTTCATCGTCGATATCCCTCGCTTCCCAAGTCAAGGCCTGAAAAATCACCATCTCTTATGTATATATTGAGCCAAAATTTTAATATCGTTTATTAATAAATGTCAGCGGCTTTAATTGAGCTTGTGTCTGTAGGTGCCCAGGATGTCTACATCACTGGTGATCCTCAGGTTAGCTTTTTTCGTCAAAACTATAAGCGCCATACTAACTTCGCTATGAAGCCTGAACGTATGGATTACATCGGTACCTTCGGTGCCAACAATGAGATTACCATCCCCATCCGTTCGAAGGGTGACCTCATGAGTTACATCTGGATCGAGGATACTAACATCGCCAATATCCAAACCAACTCTAACGGTCTGTTCTCCGCGAATGCGGCGGGTCCTACAGAATTCAGTCTGTGGATCGGTGGTCAGAAGGTGTCTCAACTAGACTCCCTTTTCATTCAAGGTGTACACAACCCCCTTCTCCGTGATTCTGCGGCGAAGGCTTCGTGCGCCGTTACAACTAATAACAAGAAGGCGAACCATGGTGGTGATCACTACATGATTCCCTTCTTCTTCGGTGAAGACTGGACCAAGTGCCTACCTCTCGTGGCGCTTCAGTATCATGACGTCGAGATCAGGATTAAGTGCCGTGACGGTTACACCCCAGCAGGTAGCCCCCAAGTTTGGGGTAACTACATTTACCTGGATACCGATGAGCGTTCCTTTTTCGTGGATAATGAACACGAGATTCTGTTCACCCAGACTCAACACCAATTGGCTAATAGTACTGATACTGAGTTTGATCTCAGCTATTTCAACCACCCCGTCAAGTCTCTTCACCTCGTATCCGGTAAGGCGACTGGAAATGACTGGGACAGTGAATACACATTCGGTAAGTCATCCCTCTACATTAACGGTGTAGCCTTGTTCGAGGAAACTTCCGCTTTGTATCACCACACAGTTGTACCCGAGATGCACAGTACCGATCTCCCCGATGATATCCTCGAGGATCTCCCCACATTCACATGGCCTTTCTGTGTAAACCTAAGCAAGACACAGCCCACCGGTACACTAAACTTTTCCCGAATTGATAACGCTAAGCTCACTGTAACCTCACCCACCGGTGGTAACGGTCTTCACCGCGTGTACGCCGTAAACTATAACGTCCTCCGTATCCAGAAGGGTATGGCTGGTGTGGCTTTTGGCAACTAAGTTAAAAGGTACGAATAAAAATTTATGTAAAATGGTTAAATCTTCCTCACGACCCCGTAAAGCGTCCAAGTTTACAATTGATCTTGGACCTGAAATTGACCGGGTCGTTAAGAAGAAAATCCATAAACGAGATATTAAAATAAAAAAGCAGAGGGTTCTGATTTTAGGGTTGGAGAAGGAACGAGATGAACTTCGAAAAAGAAAAAATGAAGATTTGAAAACAAAAAAACAGAAAATTTTCATTTCAACTTTGGAAAACGAAGTAAAAACTCTCACCATGAAGCTTTCCCATATGGACACTGAATTGAGGCAGTATAAAGTTCGTCGTGTAACCATTTCTAACAAAACGGTAAATAATGCATTCAAGAACTTACGAGATGGTAAATCCCTCTCTAAAATGCAACCCAACACTATGCTATTGATTCAGCAATCGGGGAGGTGGGATGAGGCTAGAAAGATTACCGCACAGATGAAGTTGTGTTAGACCTAAGTTGTTTATTTATTCTTATTCTATATAACAATGGACCTCTATTATTGTAAAGCTTGTAAGAGGACCTATGACGGTCACGCACAGTGCTGTTTCGACATGGAACATGTAAAAGTTATAATCCCCACAGATACTAAATGATTCCAATTGTCTTTATAGGTGGTCTCGCCGCTTTCAGTGCCTATACATACTATGGTCAGAACTTAGTGTTTGCCGAAGAAGCCAGGAGACTCATTAAGGATGGTAAGATCAAAGTAGTCATTGATGTTCGTACCATCAAGGAATATCGCATGGGACATTACCCTAGAGCGCTTCACATCCCTGTTGATAAGATGAATGAAAAGACCACCACGGAACTCCCTAAACGGGGAATACTCGTCTACTGCAACACCGGACAAAGGGCAAGATTTGCAGCAGAGAAATTAGAAAGTCTAGGTTTTAAAGATGTTTATTATATTGCTGGACTTTACAAGAGTTTACTTTAGATGACAATAGTCTCTCTAGTCGTTCCTTTTCTCTCTTCATAAAAATTGTGAGTTCCATGACTTCCCCAGTGAGTTTCACTTTCCCAGTTTGACGCATCCACATTACATGTTCAACCCTAGTGACATCGACACATGACATCTTGGTGGCGGGTGCTTGACTATGATGTATTGCTAGGACCATCGCATCTCTTTTAGTCTCCTTCGGGAGTTGTTCCCCTTCGTGACATACAATAACATGCGCCCCCGAACATCCGGCTACGTGCATCCACCAATATTGTGGACTACTCGAGAGTGTAAGTTCATCATTTTCTTTCGCATTTTGACCAACCTTAATTATCGTACCATCGAGTGATGTGTATTCGAGCATAATTAGTATTATATTTTTTTCCTTATGTAGTATTAATGCACGTCGTATTTCAACCCA
>Ga0302114_10001297_pt1 | contig 16557 bp, 12 predicted proteins | sample AG5_Surface_MG_FD_203107 | JGI IMG/M metagenome (GOLD analysis project Ga0302114, IMG submission 203107) | Marine microbial communities from Western Arctic Ocean, Canada - AG5_Surface | ecosystem: Environmental > Aquatic > Marine > Oceanic | place: Canada: Western Arctic Ocean | collected...
ATTTGAGGCGTTATATGATCCTGCATATGCGAATGATACAGTCGTATTCGCAGGTGAGACAATTGCGCTAGTTTCGAGTAAGATGCGACGGACACGATGTGAACGAAGCTCTGTCACGAGAAGGGCCGGACGACTTGAGATAGATGCGTTAGGATTCTTGCCATCGGTGATTTCATCAGGCTCTAGATAAAAAGTAACCCCAAATGGCTGATTCAAATGAACGGTTTGCTTCGACCGGAAAGAAGCACTTCCTTCCACAGAGTCACTTGGAGACGCCATAATATCATTGACCTGGGGATACTCGATGCCCGCGATCGTATCGACAGACAGTGTTATCAAGTTTACAGCTCTTATGCAGTGATTTAATAGATCCGCTATGTAGAGGGTGGATCCATTTCCGTCCAATGAAATGTGACTAGGCTTGTTGAACATTGCAGATAATCCGACCGAATCAGAATAGCCAGCGAGACCCGCACCATTCGAAATCGTCTCAACTGCTCCATTACCTCGAATCACACGGATTCGACTGTTGCTATCACTCACAAACAACTCTCCCGTTTGGGCTCTGTACGCCACGCCAACGGGGCCGTAAATGTGTGCTTGGCTAGGTACCTCAGCATCTCTGTATCCAGCTATGCCTGTGCCAGCTGTAGTAGGGTATTCAGACATCAAAGACGTATGTTCTAGTGAATCGTTCATGACAAGTGCACACGCATGCCTCCTTCTTACCGTATGTTGTGACGAGACCTCTGGCCATGTCGACAAGGCGGATTCGATTGTTTGTGGTATCAGCAACAAACAGATGGCCATTCGGTGTCACCACCACCGCCTGCGGATGATTAAACTCGGCGCGAAGAAGGGAGTCGTCAGAAAACCCAGGTATCCCCGAACCCGCAACAGAGACAACTTCGCCATTTAAACTGACTCGCCTGATTCGGTTGTTACCCGAATCAGCCACAAAAACCGTCCCGTCAGATGTAACAGAGATCCCTGAAGGAGAGCTCAAGTATGCTTTCTCCCGAAAACCGTCCTGTGTTAAGAATCTTAAAAGATCGACAAAATAAATCCTTGGATCAAAGGGGATAGTAGCAAGGTGTCAGAATCAACTCACTTGAAATCCTGGCACACCTGAACCAGCCAAATTTGTCACAACCCCTATTCGGATGTAAAGTCACCACATTTCGGGCGTTGGCACGGGAAAATTAGATAAGCAAATCAAACCTGAAGGTTGACATTCCACCTCGTAGGCTTCGAGTGCCTTGAGCGGCACCAGGATTAGCAAGAGACCTAACGCTGTAACTACTAAAGGCGTCGACAAAGTTGTGCCGCTTCGCTTGATCATTGACTGGATGGCTGCATCCTGTACAACTCTGGAAATCCACTTTGAAATCAGTCAAGATCCACTATCTATCCACATTGTATCTACCATGCGTATCATGGACTTGCAATGAAATCAGTCCTGAGCCAATCAAGCAGCACTTGTCAACCTTTGCATGCAAGCAATCAAGACGCCAGTAATTTGATTTTTTTAATCCTAGCTAATAAGAGTTACCTTCGTATCTATATATTATACGCAGCTTCTCTATCATAATAAATACATATATATTGACCCGATATATTTTTCAATACATATATTATAATAATATATATACACATAAATAAATAAATATATATAAATTATGGTTCCTAGCATAGATACGATGATGTATGGATATAGGAAAATATAGGAACCGTACGTATAGGACAATATAGGAACTCCAATAGCATATATAGCACATATTAAAACCATCGAACGAACCACATTATTCGGCATAGCCGATCTTACGGGGATTTCCCGAAAAAAATAGTTCGCACCTGGTATCGTTAATCAAGGTCGAAGGTTTAATTTCCCCATACATTGTAACACATTTTGACATCGTTAAACTCAGAATCGTTGGTTAAGCGCTACGTACAGTTGGTCCCTTCAACGGACGGAATAAACCAATTTTCTTGAGTCACGTATGAAAGATTTGTCCGATGGTGTTTGCCATACGTGAGGGCGTTTATATATTATACCATTATTTCACATTTATTTATTAAATTACACACATACATATAAATAATAATTGACATGAACGTGTACGTAATAACGTTACGTATCCGCAATTCTATCATGATTTAATAACCATGCGGGGGGCTATGCCGACACACCTGCGAACGAACCCACACAATCACGTTAAACACTACTCCTGTTCCTCCATGGAAAATTTTTATTAATATTAAGATTATCACGTTTCTCTCGATCGGTTTATTTCTTAATAATACATGATTTGCACGTGAACGAAGGTGTGTAAGGTGCAAGCAGTCAAGCAGTGAGCAAGCAGCAAGCAAGTAATAATAACACCTACAAATATATCCTCGTTGTTCTCGGCAGTTGGTCGATGCACCGGAATTACCGTGTATACTCCACCGGAATTACCGTGTATACTCCACCGGTATTCCTACTGTCCATGCTGTGACCGTGATGCATTCGTCTGGAAGTTGAGTCATGGAGAAAACTGCACATGAAAAATCAGCGAGCCAACACCCGCCGGGAGCCCCTGACCTCCGGCTTCCCTTAGCCGCGCCGGAGCCATCTACTGCTGGAGAGCCTAATGAATGTTTGCCGGCGATATTTTGGGATGGTACCGAAGATTGGATCGACGAGAACAATTGCGCAGATTTCGCCGCACTGCATTCTTTGAAAACTGAAGAAACCACTCCGGAAGAGCGCGCGGCGTCACAAAAGGCGAAGGGTAACGAAGCACTGAAGTTCAAGAAAAACAAAATATACATTCGAATGGCGGTGCAACATTATACGCTCGCACTACAGGAGCCTATTCAAAACATGTCGTTGAGATCAATTTTGCATAGCAACAGGGCTCAAGCTGCGCTTTTTCTCGGAAACTTTCGTCAAGCACTCATGGATTCTGAAGAATCAGTCAGGCTAAATCCTGGAAACGAGAAGGGCTGGTTTAGGGCAGCAAGAAGTGCCTATGAACTAGAAGAGTTTGACAGATGTGATCACTTCTGTCGGCAAGGTTTGCTGCAGGTGAAAGACAGCGCCGAACTGCAAGCACTACTCGAATCCGCGGAGAATAGGAAAATAGTTGAGCTTGGAACAAGGAACCAGAGAAACAAAATGTATTTGCAAGCAAAAACTTATGTTGAAAGTTTGCATCGCCGACCTTTCAATTTTGGCTCGCCACAATTTGGTTTCGGTGAACATTTTCCAAAACTTTCTAACGATGGGAATAGCTTTGACTTTTGGGTAGTTTTTATTTACCCTGAATCCATGAAAACTGATGTTGTCGAATGTTTCAATGAGAGAAGTACATTTGCAGAGCAACTTGACCAGATGTTCGCTGAATGCGCACCTCCGCTCGAGTGGGATACCGCCTTTGAATACAAGCGAGAGACACTGGAACTTTACTACTGCTCGAACCTTGTGAATCCTTATCCGATGCATGTTCTAAAAGCCAAAATCCATGAAGCGAATCATAAATTTGACATGGGCAACGACAAAAGCTCTGACGACTTCCTGGAAGAGGTCGGCGTCGATCCCATTGCAGCACATCTTGAGCAGCACATCAGATTGGTCGACGAGGGCAGAACCCTTTTCGATATTTTGTCCGCAGATGACCACATTATATCTGGTCATCCAACATTTTTTGTTCTTTCCAAAGGGACGCGCTTTCGAGACCTTTTTTTGAAAGAGTGGAAATCCTTTCTCGATAAAATTTGAAACACGTGGCGAAGTTTCACGTTTGATCTTTCAGAGAGAGCATACATATATAAAAAGAGTCAACTAATAATAATAATAACGCTGCACATACATATATTTGGTTTACGAATTTATTTAACACCAAACAACTTATTCGGACCCTTATTCGGTGTGGCGGATCTACACGGTTCGGAAAAATTTTGACTGCAAAAAATGTCACACCCACCTGGTATCGTTTATCAAACATCACGGACTATTCGTTCCATACATTGTCGACATTTTTATTTTTTTAATTCGAGAATCTTGATTTAGCCCTCCATACATGTCACCTGGTCCAAGGTTTCCTTTTTTTCTTTGAACTCGTAAATCATGGTTCAGTTTTCACTCACGTCACCGAATCCACGGGTTCCATGTTACGAAGGCACCTGGTATATATTGTTAACTATTACGAAGGTATAGATACCTTCGTAATAACTAATAATAATCGTCACGATATACTTTTAATTATTCTTGATTGCGTTCATTGATAACAGAAAATACGCTGCTCTCTGTAATTGATTAAATTTAATTGGTTTAGTTTACATTAAGATTGTAATTGACTTGATGCATACTACAATTAACCATCCCTCTGAGGCTATGCCGACCAACATGGAGCGAACCTGCGTCCCTCGTTCGATCCTGTAGGATTATTAATATTATTATGATTTAGGCATAGCCGATCTTACGGGGATTTCCCGAAAAAAATTAGTTCGCACCTGGTATCGTTAATCAAGGTCGAAGGTTTAATTTCCCAATACATTGTAACACATTTTGACATCGTTAAACTCAGAATCGTTGGTTTAACGTTACGTACAGTTGGTCCCTTCAACGGACGGAATAAACCAATTTTCTTGAGTCACGTATGAAAGATTTGTCCGAAGGTGTTTGCCATACGTGAGGGCGTTTATATATTATAAACCATTATTTCACATTTATTTGTTAAATTACACACATACATATATAATAATAATTGACATGAACGTGTACGTAATAACGTTACGTATCCGCAATTCTATCATGATTTCATAACCATGCGGGGGGCTATGCCGACACAGCTGGGAACGAACCCACACAATCACGTTAAACAAATTTTTATTATTATTAGATAATACGAACGAATATTAAATACATTGCATTATCTTAATATTAAAACATATTAAAACTAATAATTCTACAGGATCGAACGAGGACGGTGGTTCATTCGCTCCATGTGGGTCGGCATAGCCTGAGAGGGATAGATGGTTAATTGATTGTAAAATGCATTAATATAATTACAAACTTAACGCGCCAATAAAAATAAAATTCAATTAATTATACAAGCAAGGACTTATTACACACGTAGTTTTAACGATACCAGATCATATTACTTGGATCGAGTATTTGTGAAAAAGGTACTCTTGGATTCAGTAACGAGGGTGAAGGCTTAACCAAGATTTACGAGTTAAAAGAAAAAAAGGAAACCTTGGAATGGGTGAATGTATGATGGGCTTAACCAAGATTCTTGAATTTTAAAAAAAAATTGGCGACAAATGTATGGAACGAATAGACCGTGACGTTTGATAAACGATACCAGGTGAGTGTGACATTTTTTACAGTCCAAACTTTTCCGAAATGTGTAGATGCGGCTATATGCCGAATAAGCTTATTTAATCATATTTATATTAACACCTTTATTTGTTCGTTCGTTCGTAACTCTTACGTACATAAAACCCTGATCCCTGAAATCGACAGGTTCGGGGTGTGAGTCTGCCTGTTGGCCTTGCCTGCTCCGCGTGTTTCCTGTTTCTTCCAACTACCTCGCACGACTACACAAACCCGTTTCACTGGAGTACTTGAAGCAACCGGCTGTTCTACCTTGAGCTCGCGGTCAATGACGACGCTCTGTTTTCCTGGGCGCGTTTTCCCAGTGACCGCGGCGACTCGGTCTACCTCGTTCACCCGGGCTCTCCTATCGGGATCATCCTCAACCCAAACCCCACTACTTTTTAGCGGCCACCGCCGATCAGGAGCTATGATAACGGCTGTGACACAATCTTGCCGTGTTCGTGCGGAGTTGTGGAAGCTGAGTGCATCATCACGTATCGCGCTTACGTCGATGGCGTCCAAAGCCCGAGGGGTTCGGACTCTTGCGGTAGCTGAGAGTTCCAATGAACCTAAACGAGTCAATGGATATCCACACGAAGATATTGAGAGCAAGTGGCAGACATATTGGGCGGAAAACCAGACGTTTCGAACCCCTGATCAAGTTGACATGAGCAAACCCAAGTTTTACGCATTGGACATGTTCCCTTACCCGAGGTGCATCCCCCTGTTTTCCCTTAATAACTAGATGCCAATTCGAAGAGCTGCTCGTCGAAATTGGATGACAGCTCATGGATGACATGATTTCTTCACTCACTGACCCGTGCACATTCCATCATCACCTGTCTGAACCAGTGGCGCAGGTCTTCATGTTGGTCACCCCGAAGGTTATACTGCAACAGATATTATAGCTCGATACAAGCGTATGACTGGGTATAATGTTCTCCATCCCATGGGATGGGACGCTTTTGGCCTCCCTGCCGAGCAGTATGCGATCGAAACCGGTACGCATCCAAGACACACAACCGCTACAAACGTTAAGAGGTTTAGAGAACAGCTTAAATCTCTTGGTTTTTCATACGACTGGGACCGCGAAGTTGCGACATGTGACTCCAAGTACTACAAGTGGACACAATGGATCTTCTTACAGTTGCTCGATCAAGGGCTGGCATACCAGGCCGAGGTGCCGGTAAACTGGTGCCCTGCACTTGGAACTGTCCTCGCTAATGAAGAAGTCATTGACGGCGTGTCTGAGCGCGGAGGCCATCCAGTGGTTCGTAGGCCGATGAAGCAGTGGATGTTGCGGATTACCGACTATGCTGAACGACTTCTGGATGACTTGGACGGCCTGGACTGGCCAGAGAGTATCAAAGAGATGCAGAGAAATTGGATAGGCAGATCAGAGGGGGTTCAGTTATCGTTCGGGCTTTCAAACACACAGGAAAAAGTTGAAGTATTTACAACGCGTCCAGACACATTATTTGGCGTAACCTACCTTGTACTAGCGCCCGAACACCCACTAGTACACATGTTGATTTCTGAAGGGCAGGCAACCGCAGTCGAAGAATACATCGAAGCGGCAAACCGCAAATCTGACCTTGAGCGTACAGACCTTGCAAAAGAGAAAACAGGTGTTTTTACCGGGACATTTGCAATACATCCGCTAACACGGGAGGAAATACCAATATGGGTTGCAGAATATGTTCTTGGAACTTATGGAACAGGGGCAATCATGGCAGTGCCGGCACATGATGAACGTGACAACGAGTTCGCGGCTGCATTTGAATTACCAGTTATTAGTGTGGTCACGCCACCTGATAGCAGTTGCATGTGCTACACCGATAGCGGCCTCATGCAAAACAGCGCGTGCGAAGCATTAGACGTAAATGGCATGTCAAATATTGACGCAGGACAACGTATAACGACATGGCTCGAACGAAATTCGGTTGGTACCCAGACGGTCAATTACAAGTTGCGGGATTGGCTCTTTGCACGTCAGCGCTATTGGGGAGAGCCATTTCCTGTCGTTTATTCAGATGACGACCCAGATATACCGGTTCCTATCCCATACTCTGATCTCCCGCTAACGCTTCCCGAAACGGACAATTTCAAGCCGAGTGGAACTGGTGAGGGCCCACTGGCGAATATATCTGAATGGGTTAACACAGTTGACCCAAGAGACGGCATCAGTCCTGCGCGCCGGGACACCAACACGATGCCCCAATGGGCAGGCTCATGTTGGTACTACTTACGATTTATTGATCCCATGAATGATGAAGCTTTCGTTGATAGAAACCTGGAAAAGTACTGGATGCCTGTTGACCTCTATGTCGGCGGTGCCGAACACGCAGTGCTGCACCTTCTTTATGCTCGATTCTGGCATAAAGTGCTGTATGACATCGGTGCTGTTAGTACAAAGGAACCCTTTCAGCGGTTAGTCTCCCAGGGAATGATTTTAGGAGAGGTTGAATACACTGCACATGTTGACGACGACGGCGGGTTTCTTAATGCAATCGAGGGTACAGATAACTTTCGCACGGTTTCCTTACCTCCAGAGAGTGTCAAAAAGACTGGCGATGGATTTTGTCTTGCCTCGGACGAAAAAATCAAAGTGAACGCTCGTGCCCATAAGATGAGCAAGAGCCGAGGAAATGTAGTTAATCCGGACGACATCATTAGAGATTTCGGTGCTGACTCACTGCGTTTGTATGAAATGTTTATGGGACCGTTGCGTGAGACTAAATTATGGCGGACAAAAGGTGTTGAGGGTTGTAGTCGCTTCTTGGCGCGCTCATACCGACTATTTGACTCGTGCACTGACCAACCTCCAACTGATGAGCAACTCAGGACGGTTCACAAGTGCATTGCAAAAGTGACCGAAGAGACGGAGAACTTACGATTCAATACGGCAATTGCTGCTATGATGGAGTTTACGAATGCGGCAACAAAATGGGAGCAGCGACCCAAGGCTGTCCTCAGACCATTCGTTCTGCTGCTCAGTCCATATGCGCCCCACGTCTCAGAAGAGCTCTGGGAGCGTCTTGGCAACCAGGCAAGCAATGCATATGAGGCATGGCCCGTGGCAGATCCGACCTACCTGAAACAGGACACGTTCACTCTGGCAGTGCAGGTGAACGGCAAGATGCGGGGCAAGATCGAACTGTCTGCAGATGCGCAAAAGGAAGAAGCTGTGGCGGCTGCATTGGGAAATGAGAAAATTTCGAAATTTCTCCCTCTCGAAACATCCATAAAAAAAGTAATTTTCGTGCCGGGCAAAGTCCTCAACATTGTGGCCAAATGATTAGAAAAAGTTAGGAAGCGGAAGTGTTGGGCAACCTTGGGCTGATATGCTCCGCTCTCAATTGAATGTACGGTATCTCTCTTTTGATGCCGTCGTGATGCCCGCCGCTCTCGAGGTCCCACATGGCGCCCTGGAGCTCGTCAATCTCGGCTTGAATCTCGGGCGTCTTGATGGAAAACACGACGTCAGTCATACTAATCGCCTATACGAGAATTAAAATATGAACGTACCATCTCGCAACGCAGCGCGTCGATGCCCTCGAGCGCACCCGCGGCGTTGAAGAACCGCTTGAGCTCCTGTGCGAAGAGGTTCATCTTGTGCGTGCTTGAAGTCGTCATTATTAACAGCCTTATTAAAATCAGAATAACACTTGCTTGCTACATATATATATATTTATCATTATTACATATATATATATTATTACTCGCTCGTATCGTAATGATATAAAATAATAACTAACGGTATATATATATGTACATTGCATGTCAATATATACACACATAACGTTACGTAATAATATAAATATATAATAATAAGTTTCGAAACTTATCATTATATTAATAATAATAATAATAATAATGATGAACTTAATATACATAAGATATATATATATGAAGGGAAAAATATAAATAATAAGATTAACGAAACTTTTATTTTATTAATAATTCTTGCAAGCAATCAAATAAATGATATTATTATATATATCATAATCTTAATAATATTATTGATGATAACACATACACATGCATAGACTACTGTACACGCACTTTACTTTGACATATCATCGCTGCTTCAACGCCAGCGAAAAATCACCCGACTAGGTGACCGACCCGTGGGTTGAACGCTTATGTTCTTTGAAACCCTGATTTCGCCTCGAGGCCACGCATGGGTCGAGTGCGCGCAAGTAGAACGATCCGACTGGTCCCGATGTCTTCATTTTCGGCTTAGAAACGAACGACGTTTCCACGCCACAAAACACAACGCCACAAGGAAAAACTCTGAAGACTCCGTCGAGTCCGAGCACTACTCAAATCCAAATAAGCTTGAGGGAAACAAAGAGAAAGGGGAATTTTATACGCGACGTAATGCACTTGCTGGAGGTACTGCGCTGGCGGTTTGTACGCCGGGTCACAATTTGATGAGTTCCTTTTATTCGCACAATGGCACCGCAGATGCATCAGAGTTTGCAACCGAGTGGTCTGTTGCTGACGGCAGATCAGAGCTGCATATTATAAATGACGGAACCATAATTCTTTCAGGTCCGCATCCGAATGAGAGGAGGCAAAGTCTCAGGCTGAAACTACCAGACAGAGCTGCCATCGGTCCGGCCAGAGGGTTCACGGGGCAACCAGGTGATCCTGATGGTGTTGCGCTCTCAATACAGTGGCCAGGAGGAGTTCAACTTCAGGTTTGGCGCGCATCATCTATGCGTGGACATCATATGGAGGAGAAGTTTAAGTCCTGGGCACATGGCATCGACCAAGGTTATTTTTTAGAGTTTATTTTAAAGAAAGAGTCTCTCACAAACCAATCAACTGTTTGTGGTGCAGAGATTGCGTTGGAGCTTTCTGATGGTGTTCACTGGTTCGGAGGAGCCCACATGTTGCGCCAAATCTGGCCACTGGATCGAGCGCAGTGGGAGATCGGCCCTTTGTATCCATTTGATCACGGACCAAATGGTCTTGGGTCGGTTGTTGGCTGTCACTGGGTTAGCAGTAGAGGCTCAGTGGTGATGGTGGATCCCAGAACTCCTCTACTTCACTTTGGTCTCAACTCTCCAACAACTAGGCAGAATAGAATGAACCCAAGATACTTTGGAGTCGGTGTTCAGCATCTTGCCCAGCCTACACTTCCTGCGACTGATCCCGCTCAAAAAACACAACTCTTAGCGGATAAAGGAGATGGATTAATGCACATTCAAGCACGCACGAGTTGGGAAGATAGAAATGTCTTACACCCATGGCAAACTATCGATACATCAGATTTTCATTCCACTGAGCCTAGCGCATCGAGGCTAAACGCCGAGCCAGAGGATTGTGTGGTACTTCGAGTGGCACTTGCTGCAAAAGGAGATCCCCGAAATGCCACTGTTACTGTTTTACGATCATTCCGGTTACCGAGTCAGCCGCCGCCTTCAATTTTGTTTGAACGTGCCATTTGGACAACATGGGCAACTTCACATGCTGATGTTACACAGTCCGATGTTCTCGCGCTCAGCAGAAATATTATAAAATATGGATTTCGCCCGGGAGTTCTTGAAGTTGACGATCGCTGGCAGGTTCGCTACGGGGACCTCATATTTGACCCGGAAAAGTTTCCGGACCCTAAACAAATGGTGAACAATCTTCATGACCTTGGTTTTTTAGTTACAGTGTGGGTAACACCGTTTTTTCAAGAAGGATCTGCGGCTTACAGGGAGGCAATCGAACGGGGGTACCTTGTGAAAGGAAGACCACCTCCAACGGTAATGCAAGAGATATCTGTTGGTGGCGTTGGGCAGAGATTTGGGTCGGCAGTGAAAGTACTTGTTGATGAATACGATTGGCCCCCGGGCCATTGGGAAGGTGGGGGTGGAGGTGGGCAGCTGCGCTCCGGTCAACTTCGATGGTGGGGCACACAGCCTGTGGGAGTCCTCGACCTCACTGACAATGATGCCGTTGATTGGTATGTTGCGCGTCTAAAGCGCTTTCAAGCTATCGTAGGAATAGATGGCTTCAAGTTTGACGCCGGAGAGCCATGTTTTTTGCCCAGCGGAGCGGTAACATCTCGCCCTCTACAATATCCAGGGGAGTACACGCAACTGTGGGTCACAAACGTTGCCTCTAACTTTCCTGTATCTGAAGTTCGAAGTGCATACTCTACCACTGAATATTCTGGTCTTATTCGGATGGGAGATCGTGACACTGTATGGGGTCTCGACAATGGCTTGCAGTCGTTGATACCTACGCTGTTGACATCGGCTGTGTTAGGCTATCCATTTTGTTTACCCGATATGGTGGGTGGAAATGCATATTGGGGACAATACCCAGATACAGAGCTCATGGTTCGATGGGCACAAGTAAGTGCAATGATGCCAGCCGTGCAGTGGTCGATTCCCCCTTGGGACATCAGTGACACAGCACTCAAAGCCTGCTTAGCGACAGAACGTGCTCGCGAAGCAATATTGCTTCCGCGACTCCCAGATCTTGTTAGGAAGGCCTCGCGAACTCTTGTGCCCATTTGTCGTCCACTCTGGTGGTTAGACCCTACAGATGAAGAAACCTTTGCCATTGATGACCAATTCTTGATCGGCGATGACGTTATTGTAGCCCCTGTTGTGCAGGAAGGGGCGCGATGGAGAAAAGTCTATCTACCGAGAGGAGAATGGATCCAGTGGGTGATTGATTCGCACGGTATGATCAACGACATCGGGAACGCTTCCCATGAAGATGGCTGCTTAGACACAAAAACGTCATTCATCGGACCGTGCTGGATTGTCGTCGACGCACCTCTTGAAATATTGCCAATTTTTATCAATCCAGGTCCTTGCAGTGAAACAATGTTATAGATTGACGTGGTTAGGCCTTTCCGACCACATGATAAAATTATTAGCTCTGACATTAGGAATTGCGAATGACTACAATAAGGTTGTAATATGATGCACATGCAATGATATCAGTTTCGTGACTTTCATCATGAGACCGCAAAATGCACTGGCCACGAGGATTAAGGAGCCACACAAAACCGGCCTGAAAACAAATCCTGAATAATCCCTGTTCAGCGATCGACAATGATGCAGTGCATTCTTGTGGTGTCTTGACGAGGCACTCTGCTCTATATTGAGGGTACTGTATTTCGTCGAGAGAGATTGGTGGCAGTGGCCTATCAGGTATTATATATATCAAAGAGTTGACCCAAAATAATTCTGCAGAGACTATACTAAAAACTTCACTTCAGCCATGAAATCATTCATCACAGATGATTCGTGCTGAGATACGTTCTCTTGGTATGTCCTGGCGTTGAAAGAAAGTCCCACATCAGTTTTGCCAAAAGCAGCATTTACTTCATCAGTTGATCTCAGCGTCTTGTCCTCAGTTTTTTTATTAACACAGACCCGTTTCTCAAACTCTGAAGTTGTACATCCTGGCCTGCTCGTTGCATTTGACTTTAAGCAATCTGGTGCGCAAAGCATTGCCATAGCAGCTCACCTCCGGAGGCATTTCAAAGACAAACCATAAGACAACTTCGCCGTCAAACCCTCTTGTTCCTGTCCCGCTATGTGGATTACAAACAATGCATGCATCTGATCTTGCACAGCCTTGTACGGACCTTATTATTTAAGTGCTCGCGTGCGTTAGGCATCTACACACACATTTTTACGGTCATTTTAATTTTCTGCATGCATCTATCTGAAATATAAGCGGACCTCCAAAAGACTTTCGCCGATAAGACCAACATTGTTTGCTGAGAGGATTTCAACACCGTTATGCGTATTAAAAACCTGTGTGAAAGTTGGATAAACTGGGAATGGAATAGTGAAAATATAAAGCCGGGACCTTGTGCCGTGGAATACCACAAAGGGTGGCGATGTCAATCGTCTCTGTTTTGTTCAGTGGCTCAACCTCATCTGTAGAGCTCATATGCACTGTGCCGGAAGCCTTTCCCCGAAAGGTATCAATTTAACTGCAGACATAAGTTTCTTGTGGCGCTCACCGTTTTGACACTTTTTGCAAGCGAGTTGCTTTGACTGTCAGGAGGCTTCCTGCCAAGGCGCACAGAAGATGCATCATGATTTTTACAACTTATGCATCTATGAATTCAATCAATGTTCAGCGAAATCAATCATAACTGCACTTGCGCTTGTTGGCATAAAAATCCCCCCACTTACCTGCAGAAGTCAGTGCAGTATATTTTCGCTTGAAAGCACTCGCAGTATTTCTTCAGGCAGCTACTTTTCTTGCAGTGACAACCCTGGACGACGTCAAGATTTAGCTCATATCCTGAATATACGGTACATGCACGGTAAATATCGCTTTTACCTTGTTATAGCGGCCTTCTCCTTCCTCAACTCCGCTAAGAGCAGGGAAAAACTTCGGGCGAAATGCGTTTGGATTGCGGTCAAGTGTGGCGTCGATAGCCACTTGGCGAGCGGCCGCATTTCCAGGGTCGTTGCAGCAATTGGAGCAGTTACACCGCTTGCAAAACGAGCCAGAGGCAAAACACTCGCAATATCTACAAGAAGAGGTTGAAAAGGCACTCAACTTTTTAAACGAAGGTACAATAATGAGGCGTACAGTTTTAGGCAACGCGAGTTGCGACAGTTGCAGCTTTTTTTTACTTGCATCATTCATCAAACAGAGCGGCTCGCCAGGTCTAGCGGTTCTACGTCACTTGAAGAGGGGTGATAGACTTGACCTTTGGGGCGGTTATCAGCTTCAAAACAAGCTCCATGGGACTGCTGACGAACGGAATGTAAAGGGCCAATCATGATCAGATCAAAGAGAAATTAAATTAATCTTTATTAAATTTTGTGGAAAGCTATCTGTACAGTATTATTATATATGATCTAGCTACAGTAGCTAGTCAGTTCACTGACGAAGTCAAATTTAGTCCCACATTCCGACCCGGGTTTTTTGCAAATTTGTCCGCTTTATTCGTCTTCTGATTGGTGGAGAGCTCGGTCAATTTCAAAAGTCATACAAGCACATACACGCACATTTACACGTACACATTTAAAAGTGTGACAAAAGCGAATGCCTTTTAAAAAACGAGCTCATGCTATCTTTATGCCGTGTAAAACCTTTGCTTCGACGCTAGAAAGTAGACAGGGTTCTTCTCCAGGTCCAGGGGAAAGCTTCGCGCCGCAGAGCTTCGCCGGAAAGCATGTCGCGCGTCTCCGGCGCCTCCGATTGAAAGACCTGTGACAAAACTAATTTCAACTCCTAATCTTTATTTATATTATTTACAGTGTATCAACCATAAATAAACCTCTCTTTATTTCCGAATTCGTAAGTGTTATATTAAACATTGGGTTGTATATATATTAAATAAGGCCAAACTATTGCCCCGTAATCAGGGGTTAGTTAAATTGGGTTGGCAACAGGGTTCGGCTGGGTGTAAAATTCGTGTGCACCGTATGTTCATTCCTTGCTTATTCGTAATAATATGAAGATATCTAATAATAGATCTCGCGTGATTATTACATATTCGGCATAGCCGCATCTACACTATTCGGAAAATTTTTGACTGTAAAAAATGTCACACCCACCTGGTATCGTTTATCAAACATCACGGACTATTCGTTCCATACATTGATGACATTTTTATTTTTTTAATTCGAAGATCTTGGTTAAGCCCTTCATACATTCACCCGTTCCAAGAGTTTTAAATTTTTTTTAGTTCGTAAATCATGGTTTAGCTTTCCCACTATCACCGAATCCAAGAGTACCTTTTTCATACTCGGTCCATGGAAAACACGGTTGTTAAACACTGTAGAAGCCTTAACTAATAGTCTAGTTTACTTCACGTTATTACGAGTGTAATTAGTTCAACGCATACCACAATTAACCATCTATCCCTCTGAGGCTATGCCGACCCACATGGAGCGAATCACACACAGTCCTCGTTCGATCCTGTAAAGTTATTATTATTACATTATTGCATGCTATGGGATGTAATATATATGTAATAGATATACAGTCTAGCTAGTATATATAGTTTACAGATTACGTACGAGACTTCAATAATACCTTCGGGGTAACAGTCAGGGAACTGTCAATAATCTTAATCTTAATTTAAGAATATAATATGAATTTATCGGAGATACACGAAACCCGTAACCCTGATCCCGCAAGCCAACGCAAGAACCGCTCGACGTACTTCAAGCGCGTTAGCGAAGACCGGACGTGTAAAAGGCACGCGCAGCATGCTCTTGTTGTTTGAAACCCCGGCGGGCTATTCATTGTTTAAAGTCAATGGAGATGGAAAGCTCAAGGATGCCCAGGTTGGTTCCCGTTCCCACTCGACAAGAATTATACTTCTCGCATCCTTGATCTCCTACACGAAGTTTGAATGTCAGAACATGTTTTCTTTTGTCTCGATTCGATGTCTTCAAAGCACATTGCGCTGCATGCAAGCGCGTGCCCCACTTCCGCGTCCTGCCCCCGATTTCCGAAAATGCCCGTCGGCAACCAGTAGAGCCGTGATAAGTTTTCTCGAAAAGTGGCGGCGGCAAAATTTCCCGAGGCCTGCCCAAGATCTCTTAAGAACGGACAAACTCGACATCCTCGAATCACAGGCTCTCGAGAAAGCCTTCAGCACTGTTGAAGGTGCAAAAGAAGTTGTCTCCCTGAAGGCTTTTTCTAAATTCGATAGCACGGCCGAGGGCCTCGCCGCTGCAGCGGCTCTTGTAGACTCAAAGATGGGCAAGGATCTCAAAAAGTTTCTCAAAAAGCACGCTGACGGTGAGACTCTCGCAGTTGCGGATGCCAAACTCGGAGGAATGATCAAAGATAAACTTGGCATAACGTGCGTCTTCAGCTCTGGTGTCATGGAATTAATGCGCGGTGTCCGCCTCCAGTTAAATGATCTTATTGGTGGCTTCACTAGTGCCGACATCGCCCCGATGGCGCTTGGACTCTCTCACTCCCTTTCACGATACAAGCTAAAGTTTTCGCCGGACAAGGTTGATACTATGGTCGTGCAAGCTATCGGCCTGCTTGATGAGCTCGACAAGGAGTTAAACACATACGCCATGCGCGTCAGAGAGTGGTATGGCTGGCATTTTCCTGAGCTCACTAAGATAATCCAAGATAACATGCAATATGCCAAGGCGGTAATTCAGTTGGGAGATCGTGCAACAGCAGCTCAGCACGACTTTTCAGCTGCGGGACTGGATGAAGATATCGAACAAGAA
>Ga0302114_10001299_pt1 | contig 16547 bp, 30 predicted proteins | sample AG5_Surface_MG_FD_203107 | JGI IMG/M metagenome (GOLD analysis project Ga0302114, IMG submission 203107) | Marine microbial communities from Western Arctic Ocean, Canada - AG5_Surface | ecosystem: Environmental > Aquatic > Marine > Oceanic | place: Canada: Western Arctic Ocean | collected...
CTCTAACAGCATACAACAAACGTGTAACAGTTTTCTTTTTGTCCGCTGTTCCTAATCTGGTTAGATTAAAAATATTTCTACGTACTGCTTTGTAGTCTGTGTTAGTAATGTGTAATGCACTCTCAATGTCTAAAAATACTTTCTGATCACTAACAGTACTTGTTCTACCTGATGACAATGCAATAAGATATCTATTGAATGCCATAGCAGGTAGAGTAGTTCGTGTACGCATTGCTAATGCTGATTTAGGGTCTTTTAGTTTTCCTAAAGCCGTAGTGTCACCTTGTACAAAATATGCAAAGTTATATAAATCTGTTGCATACATTCTAAAGTGTTTGTAACTATCTCTGTCTGTGGTCTTCTTAGCATAACCGTGAGCAACAGGAGCAAACTGTGGATACCTTCTAAGCAACTCAAGGGTGAGCATAGTAAGGTATAGCCGCTCACAGCAATCTGTGTATGTTAGTACACGTTGATTGCCGCTGTCGCGAGTCATTCTCGCTTCGTGCAGTTCTGTTAAGAAATCCATCATTAAGCGATATTACTTTCGTAGTTACTTTTCTCTGGTGCGTCACCTGGCTTTGGCTTATACTTTTCCAAAAACGCTCTAATCATATTATCGTTATCGCCTGCTGTTAACATCATTTTAAGTGTTTCAGATTGTTGAACGTCTTGTGTAAACTGACGCTTAATATCTGGCTTAACTTTATCTGTTGTTAGTAACATTTTAATTGTAGCCGCTTGTGATGGACTACATTTAAATTGTTTACCTTCTTCTGAAACAACTTTTGTTACTGGGTTTGGATTTCCTCTACTGTCAAGTATTTTACCTACTTGTACAATCATCGGCTGTTGTTTAAATCCAGGTGCTAAATCTGCTTCATCATCATCTGCTTTATCAGGCTCACCACCAAGACCTAAGTCTCTCATATCGTCGTCGATTTCGTGCATTTTCACGTCATCTAACATTTCTTTTAGTTTCATAGTCTTTGCTCCTATCGTTGTATAGATCTATTTGCCGCTGTGAATCCACCCTTGCCGCGGTTAACAAGTTTCATATCGCCATCTGGGTCTGCTAAGACATAACCTTCACCGCCTGGTTGGCCGTTAATGGTTGCTTTTACATCTGCATCTTGATTGTTCAGTTGATCAATAATATTATTCTTTACACTCATAATGCCGTTTACGGTATCCCATATAGCACTGAATGTTTTTACGTTTTGATTAACATACTCTTGGATCTTTCTTTGTTTGTTACCACTGACTTTAGAGTCGCCTAACCATTTAAGAAAGTCTCTTCCTAAGTTGTCTAATCCACTGTCCACTTTTTGATTTATGTAAGTGTACAATATATTGGGAAAATCAGAGACCTGCATCTGTTTAAGTTTTGCCTTGTCAAGGAAACTGTCAATAGCACTACCGTTTGATGATATCAAAGCCTCTAACTTCCCAATGTTACTTTCGTCAACACTTGGTGTTTCCGAAACTGTTACTGGAGGAATAACAAGTAACTCATTACCCTCCATAATGCCAAAGTCTTTAAATGGTTGTTCGTTGCCATCTTTATCAATGACTCTGTGAACTACTACTCCCATCTTACTTGCATTAATTTTCTTACCTATATCACTATCTGTCTTAACTGTGTACTGCACAATGTTAGGTTTGAAGTGATACATATTTTGTTCTTGTTGTGGCTCATGGAAGTAAAGCATATCACCTTTGAAGTAACCTCTAAAGCCTTTAGGTGTAGCCTTTTCCATAATGCCAAAAGCATTTTTCATATTAGCACCTAAGGCTGTGAAGCCTTTAGGATCTTTCTTTGCTCCGGGTCTATTAAGAAACATCTTCTCAAGGGCGTCTCCGCTCTTTGCTTTTCCGTCATAACCTTTTGCGACAAAGCCTCCTTTGTCTGTAAGCATAAACTCTCCATTCTCATCGCGGCCAAAAATGACTGCGGGAGATCCGTCCCATTTAATCTGTACATCGTCTTTACTACTCGCCATGTTTTTGATCTTTGCTAATGCTCTCTTTGCACCAGCACTACCATTAAAAATAACTTCATCTTCAATGTGTTGAATACGTGCATCTAATCCTTCGTTGATTGATCTTGAACCACCTGATGACTTATTAAATCCTTTGATGCCAGCATCTCTATCTAATGGACTACCTTTTTGATTTGGCGTTTGAATTGGATGCCACTTACTTGTTTTTTCGTCCCATGTCATTAGCAAATTAGTTTTGTCATCAACATAACTTGCTTTGTTCCCTACTAAGTCCTGAGGACTATTAATTTTTTTATCTGTAAACTTCTTTGGTTTATTGGATTCTGGTTTTTCTGCTTTTGCTTTAGGTTCTGCTTTAGGTTCTGCTTTTGCATCTTTGTCAGCATCTACATCAACAATGTCTGTTGGCGGAGTTATTGCTGTCTTTGCAAGGTCTACTGCTTGTTTACCTGTACCTGCTATTGCACCAAGTGCACCTAAGACTGATCCATCTGATTGTGGTTGTGCTTGTTGTTGCTTAACTGCATCGTATCCTGCTTTGAAATTGCTAACTGTTTTGTCTTTAACATCTTTGACTGCTTTGCCAATACCTGTATTCTCAGGATCAAATTTTGCAGGCTTCTTGACCTCTGCATCTTTTGGTTTAGGTGCTTCTGTTTTAAAATCTCTAAACTTCATTTAACTTATCCAATGTATCTCTAAACCATTCACGTCCTTCTAATCGAACTGTTTCTGGTAATGTTAATCCATCTTTCTCAAACCATTTAACAGCATCGACTGTCATTGCTTCATAATTAGGATCGCTTTTAATTTTAGCAACGATACTATCAACACTATCTAAGTCTGTACCTTTGGCATTGTCGCCTAAAATATACTGTGCAATTTCGTCTGGGTCTTTTGAAACTGTTTTATTATTAATTCTATCAACCAGTCCTGTTTGACTATTAAACTTGTAACCATGAAACTTTGCAACACTGGCAATTAAAATTGCTCTGTGTACACCTTTGTACTTTGTGTCGTCACCATAACCTTTTAGTGCAAACTTCATAAACTCTGGCTCACCAAACATTAAATCTAATTGTACAAAGCCATTTGATTCTTTACCATTGATAGGTGCTTTGAAGTGTACGTTGATGCCTGACTTGGCTACCCACTGTCTTGGTTTATCATCTGGATGATTCTTTGTCACCCATGCCATAAGTTTCTTTTCAACTTCTGCTTTGTCGTACTTGTCTTTGTCAACGGCAACATCTAAGTCACCACTTGAACTCTTAATTCCTGTTGAACCTAACTTCATGTTAATATGATCCATTCCAGTAATCTTTTCAATCCACTGTAATGTTGGGTCTACATCTGCTTGTTGGATACGTTGTGTAGTTGCTTCGCCGGATTCGTCTTTGAATACGTTGCCACCTTCATTAAGAATCATTTTTTCTGCTCTCCTGCACTTTTGAAATACCACGTCTAAATTTCTTAGTATCTCCGGTTCTAATTGAGTTTAGGAATCTACGTTCTATATCCTGTGCTTCTTCTTGACTATAGTTCTCGCTTACACGAGCGAGTAGGTTAACAGCACTTTCAATGATGTTGGTACCTGTAGTAGCGATTAACGAATCATTATCACGATCTCTATGGAGATTGTTTAATTCTTCTAAGATTGATCTTGTGCGTTTTTTCATTTGTTCAGTTTCCTTATAACTATTTATGGCAATTACAAATAAATATTACTACAAAAAGGTTTATAATAACGAGGGAGTATAAAAATGGGAACATTTAACAACAAAATCATGGCAGAATTCAACCCGCCACGCAAATGGGTGTTGGGTAGGGACCTGTCATATACCACACACGATCTTACTGTAGATGAAGTCAATGCACTTAAAGGTGTTGGCGTAAAGGTTAAAAGAGACACTAACAAGACAGAAACTATCACAGTGCCAACAGGGTTCGTAACAGATTTAGCATCAGTTCCAAGAGCAATGTGGTGGGCTATAGCACCATTTGATGTAGCAAGAGCGGCAATCATACACGATATATTGTATAAGAGTATTAGACAATATCGTTGGAAGATGAAGGACAAGGAAGATGCAGAGTTAATTAAACAAGCCAAACTTGCATCTGATAAAGTATTTTTATTAGCAATGAATGATGCTGAACCTTCAGTACCTAAGTGGAAAAAATATTCTGCTTGGAAGGCTGTTGATTTATTTGGCAATGGTTCTATTGTCCCTAAAGAAGATAATATATAAAAGTTAAACAATAGGGTGCAATTATGCACCCTATTATTATGAGTTACATTCCTATTTGGTTAGGAACAATAACATAGTGTATCATTAACACTACTCCTACTGAAGCACCTAACCCTATCATCATTTTAATAAAGTCTTTAGTTACTAAAGGGAATACTGTCTTAAACTTTTCCTTGCCTGTCATAGTTGCCATAGCAAGTTCACGTCCACATAATAGTCCTACGAACACCCATGTTGTCGACATAGGTATATCATTGAGCTCTTTGAAGAACCATAAGCATAACCAATATACTGCATCAATAATTGTAGCACTACGAACATATCTTGTGTTATGCTTTTCAATTACAATATTTTGTATCTTACCTCCGCCTTCACGGAACATATAAGCAAGTCCTGCTACAAACACAATTGAGATCATAACCATTAAATCCCAAGGTATCTGTCTTGGTAGGAACACAGCAATGTTTGCCATGTCATGACTTAGCCAAGTAAACCACAGGAAGCCTGTTGTTACCCATTGTGCTACACGCCATGCTTTCTTATGTTCTTCTTTAACAGGCTTTGCTTCATCAAGTAGTTTAGTAACTACAATCCAAATAGCATATGCCGCAACTGCCGCAACTGCATAACCCATCATACTCTTTACGAGCATCTTCTCTAATACAAACGTACTTGCGAATGCACTTAATACTAAGAAAGAAGTACTTACTGGTACACCTAATCTTGTAAGTATTAATAATAGTCCTGGTGCCGCCGCATGGTACCATTGTATCTCTTGGAATGGTATTTTGTTTAGCCGTCCATAACTGATGTCTCCACCGTTAGTGTACCAACCATACCACAATGTATAAAGTAGGACTGCACTTGCACACCCCCACATGATTTTCCAATTGAATCTCTCATTGTTCGAAGCAATCCATGTACCAAGAGTCTGTACTGAATCATTTGCTATTACTGAATAGGCGGCAAATATAAAACCTATTGCCATCCATAGGGTGAGTGCGTCCATTCTTATTTCTCCTCTGCTTGCCGCTTTTACCACGGCGCTCACATACTAAGACAGGGCTCAACGTTGCCCTGCATGTTGAATCATTTCAACAGTCATATTTATAACATAGATTTATATAGAAGTCAAGAGAAAGATTAAAGTTTTGTTACAAGTTGGACTGTTGCAAAAATAGCATGACAGCCTTTACAAAAAAAACACGCAAAACACGTCAAGATAGGGTAGTGATTCTGTACTACTTTAATAAATACAGGTGAAGTAGAAAAAGATGCAATGTTTTTTCCTATATCACACACAGACACTGGGATAGACCGGGGAGTTGAGAGCACTCCTAAAATAGCAAATGACGATGTCCAAAGTGACATTGACGGTAGCAAAGACTACTGACGCCGAGAAAAGACTCGGGGTATTGCTTTCCTTAAGCATCCATACATTAGGAGAAACAAATGAAACACTTTAATATAAGTGGTTTAATGTCTTGGATGAAACGCGGTATGACAAACAGTCACCGCAATCAACTTTTGACTTGGGCCAAAACTGAATACGGACGTGATTGGGAGTATGCATATGACTTTATGCTACGACATGACGGTCGAGCACCAACACACTCACAACTACACGGACCACGACTATTCCCTGGGAATAGTAAGGAGGTGGCTTAGATGCTACGTAAAATCCTTAAATTATTTTCCAACTTGGTTTGGACTCAAAGGAATTGGGAAGAAGACTATCTCGCTCAGTCTACTGATCATGCTGACTTGGAATGCAGGATTAGGAAACTGGATAGGCGCGAGGTCAAGGCTGGACCATTTGGAACTGGCACACACAATGGTTACAAATACAGATAACACACACATACAAAGGAGAAAATAATGTTATTATGGGCAAGAACTAAAAATTTATTAGAGACAGCAGGCTTAGCCAGAGCGGCGGCTGAACTGTCACGTCAAGGATTACACGAATCAGCAAAGGTATTGATGATTGAAAAATCAAAACTGTCTTCAAAAAGACTTGAGGCTATTAAACGTCTTGAGAAAAGAAAAAAACTGATGGCAGAATATGAGCCAGGCAATCATTACATGCGTGGTAAGACTGTTGCAACTTGGAAGGGTAAGGCACATGCTTAAAAACTTTTTTGATCAGTTAGTACCTCTTACAGTTATATTTGGAGTACTAATTGGATACTTTGCAATAGTTGCGGCGTTCTGGGGAGGCTTCTTTTAATGTGGCCTTACACTGACGACGAACAAGACTGGGTTTCAGGAAGATAAAAAATGTAGGGGAGTCTAACTCCCTTACAACTTCTTAATTGGAAAACTTTAATGATTTTCTGCATGACTTTTACTCTTTATTGTGTTTAAATAGTATAGTGCAAATTGCACACTTACTTGAAGGAGAAGATTATGAAATGGACTAAACCTGAAGCAATAGAAATGCGTTTTGGTTTTGAAGTTACAATGTATATTGCTAACCGATAATCAAATGATAACAACAAAGGCCGGAAACATTGGCCTTTTTGTTTGGCCACAATAAATACACTTACACATACACACAAAAACAAAGGAGTATAGAATGTCAAAAGTAGAAACCACATACGGTGAAACAATCCTAAAACAGACGCAAGAGATTGCGGACATGTTCAAACAAGCAATGCCCAAAGTTAATACAAATAAAAACGGCTACGAGATTCGCACAGAAGTTTTGAAACTCGCAAGTGTATCAGTCTGGAAAGACTATTACGCTCAGTGGGATCAATATAGTACTTCAATTACCAAAGAAGGTGATGAAGTTGTTACGAAAGTAACATTGCCAGACGTGCCTGGCACAGAAGAAGTTTTGGAGGCGGCTGATAAATTTTATGCCTTCATTAATAACTCAAAGTAATTAAGAATAAAAACATACATATACAGGACATAGTCCACATTAATAACTGAAAAGCCTCTATACCATAAACGGTATAGGGGTTTTTTATTGGCCATAAGTATATGCATGTTCGAAGTAATAGATAATTTCCTACCTCAGAAGTTCCAAGATGAAATTGAAGCAGTAATGTCACGCAACGATTTCCCTTGGTTCTATCAACCTAACATCACATCAGGTAAACCTAAGATCCAAGACGAACGTTTTAAGTACAGTCATGGGTTTACTCATCAGTTCTATCATCAGGAGCATGGACCACAAAGCAATTACTTTGGGTTGGTGCAGAACTTTATAGAGTTTGTAAACGTAGACTATAACACACAGGGTTACTATAGACTCAAAGCAAACTTAACAGTTCCTGTTAATGGTTGGACAAAAGATACTGTACAAGAACCGCATATTGATATGCCTATACCACACTTGGTATGCTTGTATTATGTAAACGACAGTGATGGAGATACATTCTTCTTTGATCAAATGTTTGACGAGAAAGCAGAGCCAGATCAGTTTACAGTTTACAAACGTGTTGCTCCTAAGAAAGGCACTGCGGTTGTGTTTGATGGATTACGTTATCATGGTAGTAACAATCCTATTGAAAAACAATCACGCATGATTCTAAATGCAGGAATGATCATATGATAGAAGTAATAGATAATTTTATTCCACAACACTATCAAGATAACATTGAAGAAGTGTTAGGTGCTGTAAACTTTCCGTGGCACTATAGACCAAGCATCAACAACGGTAAGCCTAAGATACATGATGAACGTTTTAAATATGCACATGGATTCGTACACAACTTCTTTAATGACGAAGAAGGACCGACAAGCACATTTTATTCTACAGTCAGTACACTAAAATACTTTGCTGAGAAGCATGGCTTTGACAACAACGGCTACCACAGACTGAAAGCAAACTTAAATGTACAAATACCTGGTTGGCAAGATGGACAGTGTCAAGAACCTCATACTGATATGCCCAGTGATCATATGGTACTCATCTATTATGTTAACGATACTGATGGCGACACTTTTATATTTGATCGCAAGTTTGATCCTATGGATCCCAATCCTGGTCAGTTCAATCTTAAACAAAGAATAGCACCTAAGAAAGGCAGAGCCTTACTATTTGACGGCAACTATTACCATGCAGGAAGTTATCCTATCCAAAATAAACATAGGATAATGATTAATGCAAACCTTATTACATCTTAGTCATTATCTACGCATATAAATACTATGCATGATAAACCTCGACCCATTTAAAAAACTAATTGAAGAACTTGAAGAGTCAGGCAAGTATAGAGTGTTCAACGATATACTGCGTGAAAGAGGAGAGTTCCCTAATGCCATTTGGTATGGAAAGTATGCTATTAAAAGCATTGTCAATTGGTGTTCAAATGATTATCTTGGAATGGGACAAAACAAAGTTGTTATTGATGCCATGCATACCGCTCTTGATCAAACCGGAGCAGGTTCGGGTGGGACTCGTAACATCGCTGGAACATCTCATTATCATGTAGCACTTGAACATGAGTTGGCCAAATTGCATAGCAAAGAGTCAGCGTTAATGTTCTCGTCAGCATATGTTGCAAATGAATGGACTCTTGTTTCACTTAAACGTATCATTCCCGACATTGTGTATCTGTCTGACAGTAAGAATCATGCAAGCCTTATACAAGGGATTCGACACAGTGGTGCAGAAAAACATATTTTTCCGCACAATGATCTTGAAACATTAGAACAACTACTGCGAGACGTCAAAGGCACACCTTGCATCGTCTTTGAGTCTGTGTATAGCATGGATGGATACGTCAGTAAACTTCCAGAAATTTGTGCATTGGCTGAAAAATATAATGCTGTTACCTATCTTGATGAAGTTCATGCAGTAGGTTTGTACGGGGAGACCGGTGCAGGCTACGCAGATCAGGTCGGTTGTCTAAACAAGATAGATATACTTAACGGCACACTTGGTAAAGCCTTTGGTGTACAGGGTGGATACATTACAGGGAATAGTACTGTCATAGACGCTATCCGTTCTGTCGCCTCAGGCTTTATCTTTACTACATCGACAAGTCCTATTATATGCGCCGGTGCATTGGCAAGTGTCAAGTACGTTGCAGACCATAATGAATTAAGAATAAAACATCAATCACAAGCAAGTAAACTAAAACAGATGCTCAAGGAAGTTAACATTCCTGTGTTAGAAAATAAGACACACATTGTACCTGTGATGGTAGGTGATGCTAAACTTTGTAAGAAGATGAGCGATATGTTATTAGATGATTATAATATCTACTGTCAACCTATCAACTATCCTACTGTTGCCGTAGGAACAGAACGATTACGTTTTGCTCCAACACCATTGCACACTGATGCGATGTTGCACGACTTAGTTGAAGCACTCAGAAAGGTTTTCAAAAGATGTTCAGTACAGACTTAGTACTTGCTAAAAAATTTCCTGTAGTAAAATACAGAGAACAGTTTAAACTTGTAGACGAAGATGTTACGTTTACTAACAGAGAAGATGTGCAACAACATCTTCCAGATATTTGTTCCAGAGCATTAGCCAAAGCCTGGATCGATGAAGAATTCTATGAGCAGTTAGAACAAGATGTTCTTGCAACTTTTAGATCTCAGGGAGTACAACTTCCTGACAACATGACTATACAGTTTGATCACTCAGGGAAGAACAGACCTAAACTTGTAGTCTATGAGCAATCCGCCAATAGTAAATTCAAAGTAAGAGTGTGTGCGTTGACACTTACTATGATGGCACAAAGGTAGTAGAAATATGATGAAGAACTTTAATATAAAGAAAGCGTTTTGGTTTACGCTCGGTTGTATCTTATTAGGGGTAGCGTTTGTAGGTGTTTACCTACCAGGCTTACCTTGGAGTACACCAGCCGTTGGTGCGGCATATTGCTTTGCAAAGTCAAGTGATAGAATGCACAACTGGATTATGAACCACAAATTGTTTGGCCCGTTCCTTACAGGTTGGAGCGAGAAACGTGTATTCCCAACAAAGGGAAAATACTTAATGATTTTAACTATGTCATCAAGTATTGCTGTTATGTGGTTTACCACTGGCAACTTAAAAGCAATAGCATGGACTGGCGGTTTTATGGTCCTTGTTGCTATATGGGCATGGAGGTATCCAGGGTCACATGAAGAACATACAAGAAGAGTCAAAGCAGGTAAGAAAGTTGCTTGGCTAAAATAGAAAGGCATCTATGACAAAGATGAGAACGTTCACATTTTATGATGGGGACAAGACAGAAACAAAAGAGGCAATAAGTTATAAAAAGGCAGTGAAGTCATACCAGAGTGGATCAGAGAGCTCGAGTGTGAAAGTAGAATGGACAGCCAAGAAAGGCGGAGTCTACGAAATGATACAGGCATTACCAATAGGCAGAAAAATAAGACAAGCGGCACTTTCAGAAAAGAAAAGAGCGGCTTTAAAAGCAAAGATGGGAAGAAGATAATATGCACGGAAATTTAGAAGGTATGGACGGACTACAAGTGCTATGGCACTTAATAACCACTGAACCTTTTTTCTGGTGCATTCTTTCCTTAGGATTTCTTGCCATAGGTGTAAGCATATGGCTTGATAGAAGTGAAGAGAGTGATGATGAGCATATCAAATACTATGACGATACACACCACATCAATCGATAACATTATCGTATTTGATGACTTCTTCGAACAGTCTGTGTTCGATGATATAATATCTAAGAGTGAATATGTTCCTTGGAAGTATTGCGAAGTTGTAAGTGAAAGCAAAAGTTTTCCTACTGAACGGTTTATGACTTGGAATATATACGAGGAAGGAACTATTCACTTTGATCCTATGCAACTTATGGAGGTTATCGATGAGCAATGCAGAAAACAAATACAAAACAAAAAGCCTGAAGCAATTATACACGATATGAAACGTTTACGCTTCAATGGCACAATGCAGGGCAAAGGCTACACCATGTGGCCACATGCAGATATACACCACCAACAAGAAACAGTATGGACGATTGTTGTTTACCTCAAGGGCGACGGAGGCACAACATTCTATAAAGAGAAAGACGGAGACCTACTTACAACTGTAGACTTCAAACCTAATCGTGCTGTTATGTTTCCTTCAATGTATTGGCATAGGGCGGAGAGCCCACGTGATAACTATTTCAGAACAAGTCTTGGAATAGTTTATATGATTGATTAATTTAATTTAATATTAACACCAGACATCTTGTCTTCTTTTGGCATTGCTGGAGTATTTTTCTTAATGCCTTTTGGTGCGGCACCAGTATATGGACCGAAATTATTTCCACTTAAGAAGAAACAAACATTTGTATTTGGTGTATCATTTGTGTCATCAAAGCCTACAACGTAAGACCATGTACCTGTTTCTGGATTAACAGTAATAGTTCCTTTACCTGCTAACACTGTTCCATTTGGAGTTCTAAAGTTAACGTCCATTGTTGCAAAAGGTAGTTCACCATACTTGTTTATAATGTCATTCGTCATTAGCATTGGAGGACCGCAGTCAACCATAATAGGAAGTCTTGAAATTAATTGTTCTTCTGTTGGTGTTTCAGGAAGTACTTCTTCGGGTGTAGTTACTTCAGGCTCTGTTGCTTGTAAGTTGACAGACGGAAACATACTTGCTGTTGCTGTTGCAACAAACAACGTAAGTGCAAAGATTATGTTGGCCTTGTTTAACATACTTGTATTTAACCTTTATAAGTAGTTTTCGACTTGTTCTGAACTTGCTTTCTTAATACAATCCATCCAGCCTGCTTTTCCTTCTTTAGTAAAAAACATATATGGATCAGGATTTTCTATCTCTAACCAACTGCCGTAATGTAATTCCATAGCAAGTTGTCTTGGGTGCCAAGTGCTAACACCTGATAGCATTTTATAGTCTTTAGGTAAGTTACCCATTAATAACTTCTCTACCATTAGTTTGTCGCTACTAACTGCAAGATTGTGTGCTACTTGATGTGTGTTAGTACTTTGCCATTCGTTAGAGTGTAACAACACAAGGCTTTCTTGTCCTACTGGACCGCCTGTGTATAGTTGTTGTTGATTGTCTATTAACGAATGTTCTTGTTGAAAGTGTGTTAAACGACATGCATCTGCTATTGATAACTTAGACGGCTTGTTAAGAATAAGACCAAATATGGTTTCATTCTTTTCTTCATATATGAATACAACACTTTGCCTGAACATCTTGTCAGTGTCCATTGCTGGTGTTGCTACGAGAATCTTACCGCGGTATAGTTGATGTGTCATATGCTAAGACCAATCAGGAAGTGGTCCACCATACTTCTTTCCTTTGATCTTCTTGCCGCCTACTGTCTTACGTGTGTCGCCAACCTTGTGACTCTTCTTACCCTCACGTCTTCTGTAACCTTGGCTCTTGCAAGAACTTAAAGCAGATGCACCAAGTGATGAATTAGAGCGTGAACTCCTGCATAACTTGGCACTTGCTTTTGCTTCTTCTAAAGCATCAATTGAAATATCTTTTAATAACATACTATCTATATTTATCCGCCTTTGACTCATACTGTTCATCATTCGATGGCTCAAGTATTCTAAATGTTAACGCCTTTCGTGGTCCTTTTGTTGTGTTAATAGATACGTCTCCACTTTTGGGAAAGTATTCTATCTTGGTTATCTTTGCAATGTCGTCATGTTTGCCGACTGCAATTTCTTGTCCCACTTCTAAGTTTAATTGTAAAGCTCTAAGGTTTGCCATTGGATATCTCCTTTGTGACACATTCTGTGATGCCGAGTAGCATACAAATATTTATGTAAGGCCCCGCTGTACAATGTACAAACTTATTGATTATTAAGTATTTGGAACTAATTCAGGGTTATGAATATAACACACCGTCTTCTTAGGCACGTATGTTACGAGTAGTACCTTATCTTTGTCTGGATGATTGTGAACATGTCCTTTAAATGCACTGTCGTGGGGTTTAACCTGTATAGGATAGTCTCCTGCCCAGCCATCAATGCCCTGCGACTCTTCTTTTGCAGTACTAAAACGATAGGGTAGGTTGTAGTAGTCTGCAACAACTCTAACTGCAACTTCTTCTCCTCCCATTCCCATGTGTGTCTTATTGTACACAACTTCTTTTACATATTCTATACACATGTCTTTGGTAATACCACCTACTTGCATTTTTACAACCATATCATAAATCTTCTCACCGGCCGTCACTAACCCGTCACTACCATGTTCACTATTATAATAGTCTGTCCACTCCGTCAGTGTTCCTTTTATACCTTCACTACGCATTTTCAACCAGGTCTCCTTACAAGAGCCTATGAATTGTGATCTAAAGGCTTGTGAATTTTGACCTGCAATGTTTAGAACTTGTGTAGAGTATTTTGGCCATTGTCTCCGAGTAGGAGTAATGTTCTTCTTAAAATGTTTTCCAGTCAGTTTAATCATGACGTCCTTCATTTGTGATCTTTCATTATTTTATAATAACACAGGTAACCAAAAAAGTCAACCACCTTTTTACTTAGGCCCCGCTGTAGCATCTTATAAATATTTACATGAGATACCAACTATACAAAGACGATATTGGCAACTATCTTATTGTAGACTCCTACAACGATCTTATCATTTCCAAAATTAAAAATGAAAAAATAGCGACTCGAATCACACAAAAGATCAATAAGAACGATAGTAAAGAAAGAAATTCTACCAATTTCCATTGACAACTGCTCTTATTGATAGTATAGTTTATATTATGAATGAGAACACGAACAAATCGCAATCATACATTATTTCAGGACTTATTGAAAGTGGTCTGAGGCTTTGTGCCTACTACGGTGTTTGGCTCTATGGTGATGTGCTATTACAATTCGTTGTCGTGTTGTTAGGTCTTGCTGAAGTAATCAAACTATTTAAGGAGTCACTATGCGATCACTAATAATTATTTCACTACTGATACTCACTACAGGTTGCTCTGCCACTAAGAACAACGAATGGATGATGGGGTCACTACCCGTAGATTCACTACAGGAACCTTGCATCAAATGTAATGAGGATTGGATCTTTATTCAAAACGAACCCTTTGGTGCCCTCTGGAGCAACAAGAGAAAAGGCTACAATCCTAAAGAGCCTGGTAGTTGGTCGAAACATATTCGTTATTAATCTTTCAAAATAAATTCACATTTTGGCAAATTAGGGGTTGACTTTCTGACCTTGTGACCTTATACTATTATTATAGTTAGAAATTAACTATTAGGCAAACAATTAATAGAGAGGCAAAAAATATGAAACAGGGCTTTGTAATATATAGAACAGACACTACGGAAATCGTAAGTGAAAAAGACTACTCCTACTCAGGACAGATCCATAAGCAAGAAAGTCATGCAAAGGCATCACTTACAAGAATCAAAAAGAAGTTCACAGAAGGTCTAAAGAACAAAAGACCATATGGTACTTTCAAATTTGAAGGCTTGGGCATTCATGAAAATGGTAAGACAGGTAGACAAGCCGAAGGCGAGTTGACTGGCGAAATGGTTGAGATGAAGATCATCAACTGTGATACCTACTTTAATAATATAGAGGCTCAAGAAGAAGTCACTAACATGATGTCAGGTAAGAAGTTCAAACAGAGTGTGAACACTCCAGGCTTCATGTCACCAAGTTCAGAAACATATTGGAGTATGTAAATTGGCCAAGTTCAAACAATCATATCTCAAACCAACCGTATTCAATCCTAAAGGACATCCGTGGGCAGGTATAACATGGCCTGTCCAGGGTTCAAAAGGTAATGAGTATGATGTTGACTTAACCGAAAAAGGGTTCACTTGTAATTGTCCTGGCTTTTCTTTTAGAGGCAGATGTAAGCATAGTGAACAGATATTAAAACAAGTGGAAGGAGCAATAGCATGGGATTAGAAACTGAATCAAAAGTTGAAATACACGAAAGATATCATAAGGAAGGTTTAACACCTCCTTCAATATCTTGGACGAACGGAACGATGTTCATCGACACCAACGATGAAAAAGATTTGGACATTATTAAAGATGTTATGTTGAACGAAGTTCTGTCACCAGGATATAAATTAGACTTCAATTGTTTGAAGGCAACAGAAACAGAACCATGGGACCAATGGGCTATGGACATTTACAAGTAGGAGACGGTATGGAAAACTTTTTTATATTTGTGGCTTATGTTTTAGGAACTGGTTTTGGTTATTATTGGGGTAAAGGCAGTGGCCGATTAAAAGGTATTGAAGATTGTGTTGATAATCTTATAGAGCAAGGCTATTTGAAGTACCGTGGCACTAAAAGAGACCCAGATCTTATTAAACATGATGAAAAATATTAGATTTTGGCAAATTAGGGGTTGACTTTTAGATCCGTTGACCATATACTGTAAGAACAATAAGGCAAACAGGCAAACAGAGGGAAAATAACATATGACAAACAATTTGGTAACAAAGGCAAGCGAACTGATCTATCAAATGGATCAAGATCAACTCAATCAAGTTATTGATGCGATCAAACTTAAAAGAACTCATCTTGCGAAGCAGGCAACACGATCAATGATGATTGGTGACATTGTAGGCTTTACCGGCAAGAGAGGTAATCAAATTTCAGGCAAGGTGACTAAGATTGCTAAGAAGTATGTCACAGTAGATTGTGGTGCAAACGGCAGTTGGAGAGTACCTGGCAACCATTTAACAAAATTAGGAATTGGAGAAGAGGCTTAATGGGTCCTTACTCTGAAGCAAAACAATTTGAACGAGCAGAGTCTATCAAGGCTCTGCTTGATAACAATCCTCAATTGGATCCACTCATGAAGGCTATGTGGCAGGACAAGTTGAAGGGGTTGGCTTTGAATGAAGCCACATATAATTATAGAGTGAAGACAGTCTATAGTCAAATGCAAAAGGAACCATGGGTAAATTAAAAAATAAAGGCCATTGGGACTTTAAAGATCCAAATCGAAAATCTAACAGGATGAAGAATATTGAAATGCCAATGAAACAAGTTATAGACGAACGTCGTAAAAAATATGAAGAGGTTATCTCAAACGGCGGAACTCAGATGCAAGGTTTGATTGCGGCATGGGAAATTATACCAACTATCAATAAACGTCAACCAACTAACAGAAGGAGTAAGAAATGAGATTGCTATTAGGAATAGGTATTGGTGTTATCGCCACTTATCTTTATTTCAATCCAGGCTCGCAAGATGAAGTGATTGGAACTATCAAAGGTGGAATCAATTCAGGTGCGGCTATAGTAAAAGATCTCACTGACAAATAATTGGTTAACTTTTAGGTTGACTTTTTATGTGTCTGACATTATAACTATAATATGAATAAACATAAATTATATGACG
>Ga0302114_10001306_pt1 | contig 16472 bp, 13 predicted proteins | sample AG5_Surface_MG_FD_203107 | JGI IMG/M metagenome (GOLD analysis project Ga0302114, IMG submission 203107) | Marine microbial communities from Western Arctic Ocean, Canada - AG5_Surface | ecosystem: Environmental > Aquatic > Marine > Oceanic | place: Canada: Western Arctic Ocean | collected...
AATATATTATCTTTATCCTTATCTCTGCCCCCTGGACGCCCCCGCCCCCCCCCCCCCCCCCCAGCACCCCCACGGCAATATATTATTTTTATAAAATTGGCTACTCACAGGTCGTTCATCATCCTCAAAAACTCAAAGAACTTCAACTCCCCACTCCCATCCAAGTCAAACTTCTCAACAATTCTTTGTGCCGCAGCTCCGTCAATTGAACATCCAAGATCTGTCAGCCCAGTCTTTAGGTCGTCCGCCGAGATGCTCTTGTTTCCGCCGGCAATGCGCAAGAAGGTGCCTCGCAGCTTTCTCTGCTCTTCTTGCAGCGCAGACTTAAAGTTCAACAAGATTGTAGCCTCATCTGGCACCAGCTTTGCCTCGATCTCCTTCTGGGCTTCCTCTGTCTCATCTCCAGCTACAAATAAATTAGCTGCCGTGGATGCATCTACGGTCCCAGGCAAAGAAGCCTCAACCTCGGCCTCGGAAGGGGCGTCCCCGGTACCCATCATCCTTATAAATTCCCATGATGCAAGTTGACCGTTACCGTTCCTGTCAAACTTGTCGATGAGATCCCCCGCGCGGTCATCGCTGATATCCAACCCACACGATTTCAAGCCAGAAGCAAATTCCTCTCTGCTGATCTTTCCGTCATTGTCAGTGTCGAACTTCTTGAAGGCCTTAACCAAGGTTGTCCTCTTGAAAAGAAGCGTCTCGCCCAACGTCTCGAGGAGCTTGTGGTCGGTCATCGCATCGTCAACGCACTTTCGCACGGCCTCTTCCATAGCAATTCTGCTATTCCTCGCCATGCCCTGGGCAACCTGCCTCTCTCGCTTCGCGGACTCCTCGTCAAGCTTCTCCCAGGCCTGGAGCTCGCGAGACGGAGCGAGAGATGTTATGAACTTGGCAAAAGAGCTCATGTTGACCGTTTTGGCCGAGGTGAGGTAATCTTCGAGCACCTCCTCGCACTTTGCTGTGGGCACTTCCAGCCCAATGTTACGCAAGAATTCCCTAAACTCGTCTATTGAAATTTTTCCGTCGCGGGATGTGTCAATTGACAAGAATGTTTGGGTGGAGGAGCCAGAAGTGGCTGCCCTTGAGCGAATCTTGCGCGCAATCACATGCTCGAGCTCTCGCTTGGTAACGTTCTCGGGGACACGGATGATACCGAGCCTGCCGTAATCCAAATCCCCTCCAATCTCCAAGCCAGTTCCAGAACCATAGCTTGCGGAGGTCAGGGGACTAGTCGCTGTGTGTATTGTTGTAAGAAGAGGGGAGTCTCATTCGAATCTCTTTCAAAGTCGACTCACCTGTTGCCAAGTCCCGTACGGTATCAACAAACATATTGTAATTAACCCTGCGGTTCATTCTGGTAAATCCAAATTTTACGCACAGCGCATTCAGTTGCGAGTTTGTCAAGCTGATGTTGAACATCCTCTTCAAGGATTGTGCAAGATCTGATCTACTAATGGATCCATCCCCATCTATGTCCATCTCACAAAACGTGTCCAGCATGTTGCTGGACTTGCTTGCGATCTTTCTGGTGAGCGCAAGCGTGAAGGAGGTCGCCATAATAAGGTGAAGACAAAAGAAATCGTAAATCGTTACAAATAATAAGTTAATAACACACACACACATTATTAGTTCTACCTCTCTACACTCATTAAGCATAGTACCATGGCCCATAATAATACCAGGTCGACATCTCCCCTCCCCCAAATAATGTTTTCCCCACCCAACCTGGAAAAGCACAACAATTCTCAATCAAAGAACATCTTGCCTCCCCACATAAACAATCGTCCTCATTCCAGCTCTTCGTTCAATGACGTCACTTCCTCTAATAACACTTACAAAGACAGAATGGAACGAGCATCCTCTGTAGGCTCTACCGACTCACGGTACTCCAACCTTCAATTCCACCTCGATGATGAGCCGCTCATTTCCCAAAAGTACAAAGTAATTTCCCTTTTCATTCCAATCTTCCTTGTGTCCGTGGCAATTTTTCTCACGATGCAGCTCGGGGATGCGAACTCAGACGATGCGTTTGAGCGGGATATATTCACCTACACTGGTTCAACTCTGGGTCTTCTTGGGCCCCTTGCAGTAATAATCTCCAACGAGTACATGGTGCACTGGCGGCAACACCCAAACCCTCTAATTTACTGGAAAGCGGTTGCTGACCTGATGCTTGCGGTTGTGGCAATGTCCTCTCAGTCGTCTCACAAGGCCGACGCTCACATGAGCGACATCAATGATGGTGGTTGCAGCCCCTACGTTGCGGCAATGACTCAGTTTTGCATTCTCTCTTCCGAGTGCTGGTTCTTCATGATGGCTATTGACTTATTCTTCTCGTTGAAGAATCCCTTCACGTCCTACAAGGACAAGTACCCAAAGTACCACTTTTGCTGCTGGGGCCTTGGCGCTATCTCCGCCTACGTCCTGGTAATTTCGAAGTCCGAAGGAATCGCCACGGCTGACATTTGCTGGGTGACCGACAAGACGTACACGGCAACAGATCCCGACAGTAACATCGACGATAACGACGATGTGCTCGAGAGGAATTGGCACGCAATTGCGTTCCTGTACGCGTGGATGCTGCTATTTTTTTCAATTTCCATTGTCGTGTTTTGCATGGCGCTGTGCAGGCTCACCGGGGGGCTCCAAACAACTTATCAGTCCAGGCGGGCCGTCCTCACCCGCACTTCCGTGGTCCTGCTCATCTTCATGCTCTATTGGTTCTTGATGTTCATGCTGTACTTCTTTGGGGTGATTCGACCTGAGTCGCACCACGAAGTAATGCACGTGGTGAATAGTCCCACCACAATGATTTGGGCTCTCCTCCCCGCGAAGGGCTTCGTCACGGCCATCGTGTGGTTCAGCGTGAACAGTCTACCTTCGTTCTTGTTCCACCTATTCAGTGCGACCGGAAGGAGCTTGTTGGAGCAAAAGAAGCAGCGGTACGTTGGCGATTTCTCCCCTCAGCTGAACAAGTCGCTGAGGAGGGAGGTGTTGCACTTCACCACGAAGGGGATCATCGAGAGTGTTAGCAAAACCCCAGCCTGCCTCCCTCACAATTGGGCGATGGTCTCGCTCGTGAGCAGGTGCGAGATGAGCGAGTTTGCAGTTGAAATAGAAGACAAAGAGCAGGTGAGTGAGCGGAGAGTGGCGAGAAAAGCAAAAAAAGAACCTCAACTAACCCAACCCAAACCCAAACCCAAACCCCAACCCCAACCTCAACCCAAACCCCCAGTCAATCTCCCTCACCCACGAAAACGACGACGACGAAATTTCAATAATTGACATTCACGTCTCCGACGAAAAGGATTTGGATCTGGAAAAAAATGAGATCCACCAATCCACCAACTCGACCTATAGCTGGGTTCACAATCTCGCAAAACCTTTCTTGTCTCCCATCAACATAACTCGCACAGTCAAGTTCAAGGACTACTGTCCTCACGTGTTTGCGCGAATCAGGGATGCTTTTGGCATCTCTGCGTCCTCGTACATCCAATCCTTGCGCTCCACGGCTAAGGAGAAGCTGAGCGAGGGCGCTTCCGGGGCGTTCATGTTCTTCACCAAGGATGGCAAGTACGTCGTGAAATCCACAACTCCGACGGAGCTTTCAACTCTGCTGAAGATTTTGGTACCTTACGCAGAGTACTTGGTCGACCCCAAGAACAAGGGCAGCTTCTTGACGCGGTTCTACGGCTGCCACAGCATCAAGATGTATGGGAGGGACTACAGCTTTGTGGTCATGGCCAACATTTTCAACACGAGTCGAGTGATCAACAACAAATACGACATCAAGGGCAGCTGGATTAGTCGAAACGCTGACCCAATCGTCAAGGGCAAAAAGGTGCGTTGCAGGCATTGCAATCAGCACTATATTTACAGGGGGGAGGAGAGGAACATGGACGAAGCCGGTTGGGAGCAGTGTGCTCAGCGCGTTGGAGGCTGTCAACCTAATGTGGTGCTGAAGGACAACGATTTGAACGAGAAACTTCGGCTTGAGCCGACAGATGCAGAAATGACCATTGACCAACTAGTGGCGGACTCGGAGGTGAGTGAGCGGACGGAGGTTGTGGAAAATACGACGAGAATATATATGCTCGAGCCATGAACCACTCATAATTACTAAATTACACATTAATTCGGCGCAGCTGCTCGGGAGCTTGGGGATAATGGACTACAGCTTGATCGTTGGCGTGTGCAAGACTGAGTACGAGATTCAAGATAGCAAGAAGAGCAACAGGTGGCCAGTGATGAAGAGGGATTTGAAGAGGAAGCATTCCATCGCTCCTAAAGTGAAGAGGAGGAATTCTGAGGTGGGGAGCAGCTTCTTGAGCAACATAAATAATAACAGCAACAATAACAGCAACGACGAGGTTATGAGCAACCACTCGAAGGACTCGGGTAAAGATTCGCCGCAAACATTGCAGCCGCAGCCGCAGCCGCAGCCGCAGCAACCGAAATTTAGCAGTAACGTGAGCATCGATGGCGGGAGTGAGCGAAACAGCGAGGGCTTCTTGTCCGGCAGTGAGTACAACTCGAGCACCTACCACAACAGCCACCGCCAAAAACGGCGGAGCGTGAGCGGAAACCAAATGATGATCGACAACGAGAAGTCAGCGGAGGACTTCATGATGCGGGCGCGATGCGTCGTCGGCCCGGAGTTCTTCTACATGGGAGTCATCGACATGCTGCAGGCCTGGACCACGAAGAAGAAGTTGGAAAGGTTCTACAAGCGATTCTTCAAGCGTGTTGATGGGGAGGGGCTCAGCGCGATCGAGCCCATGGCGTACAAGAAAAGGTTCCAGGCCAAAATAACAGTCATATTCGAGATGAACAACGACCATTGGATTGATTCGGATTTCCGAACGTCAAACCACAACACAAGTCCTATTAGGGGGCAGGAAAGGGTAGGGGCAGGGTTGGGCGTGAACAGCAGTGGTGGCAACAGCAACAGCAACAGCAACAGCAACTACATGAATCAGGTTTGATTTTTGGCGAAAATTTCCTATTTATTTTACCCAATTTTTATCCCCATCATCCCCATATCACATTCCCCCCGTCCGTGCAATCTCCGTTAATGTGGTGCTCCAAACAATCCACTACCTCCTCAATATGCTAGTGAGATTGGTAATGTCCTTGGCGCTCCTCGTCTGGATTAATTGTTTCGCACTGGTGTACTTCTCCTCGAGAGACTTGGGGTTAACGTTCTCCTGCTGCAAACTCTTCCCCATGTCCTTCACCAACCCGGTGCTCTCCCTCTTGAGCGACTCGAGCCCCTCCTTGCCCATAACAACTGCACTAACTCGCTCGAATAGCTCTCCTCCGGCGCCGGACACGGCCTCCTCGATCTGGGTCTCGCCCAGCTCAGCCTTCTCCAGAGTCTTGGCAACTCGGGCAGAAGCGAACTTCAAGGCCGATGACCGGCGCTTCGCAAGGCGAAGACGCTTGCGGAGGGATTTCATTTGTGTGTCGAGGGAATTTATTGCGGAAATGGATGGGATCGAATCTTTGGTGATTGTTGTTATTGTGTTGGAGGTGGAGGAGGGGGTTGAGGAGGTGGGTGTTGGTGTAGATCCTCCGCCGTTGAGCTTTTGCTTCTTGGCAGAGTGCCTTCCTGGTGTGCTGGAGGACGGGGCGTCCTCGCCCTGCTGCTGCTGCTGCTGCTGCTGCTGCTGCTGCTGGGAGTTGATGAAATCACGCTCAATGTCCTTCATCACAAACTCAATCAAGTTATTGTCCTCGTTGTTCAGGATGAAAATGTTTCGGAGAGCATACAGCTCGAACTTGTCGATGTTCGTCTCAAACGTGTTACGGAGAACCGTGATGAATTTGTCGTTCGATGATTCAAACAGGGACTTTTGGGTGGCAGGAAGGGAAGGAAGGTGGGACGCCTCAAGGGCATCAAGCCCATCGGCAATGTAATCATCGGCTGCTTGGTAGACTGTGTGGGTTGGGTAGTGGTTAAGGAGGGTGTGGCGGGGAGATTTTTTGGTTAGTTTTTGTTTATTGTGGGGTTCGATTGTTGTCGTTGGACAACTTTGAGAAAATCTTTTTTGTAGTGCTTACACCAATGAGCTCGGGGGGGAGTGTTCTGGGTGTACGAAACGTTGTGACCGTGCCAGCCCACTCACTCGCGATCAATCGCCTTGCAGAGCACCTCACTCCGATCAATCAAAATTGCTTCGGCCCCGAAGACTACGTACCATTATCCACAAACTTTCGGGGCTCCCATCCGAAGAATGACTCTGCTAGGTTCTGCTCGCTCATTTTCTTTTGGATTATTGATAGTGTGAAGGGCTGGAAGGGGATTTTGAATTTGAATTTTAAACCAAGGAAAAATGAAAAAAAATTTCCATAAAAGAAACAGTCTTTTAGTCACCTAATTGCGATACGATCCTCCGCCATTTACCAAACCCAACCCAATAACATCATTGAATGTGCTCAAGTTGGTATATATTTTGCAGTATTCACACACACACATCAACCCCGAATTAAATTTTTCTGCCCCATTTAACTTTAACTTTTCGAACACAACGCCTTTTCCCGATTTCCCTATTAAACAATTTCCAGGCATGGGACAACGGCAAGCCAAACAGGAGTCAAAAGACGACATTGAAATAGAGGAAGGTACGATTGTCTGTGGAAACATTTTGCAAATGTCGATCTCCCTCCGAAAATGGCTCCAGAAGATGCAATCCCTAACACGTCATCCCCACCCCATCCCCACCCCTCTCAGACGATGAAGGCATGACGGAGGTTTTACGAACTCATTTGACTCGTCTCATTGCGTACGCTGAATCAGCGGACACTGGACTTCAGCGCGAAGTTGCGGAGAAGCTTGCTAATGAGGCAGTGAAGCAGGAGCGGCAGCAGCAAATAGTGGAACTCGGTGGGCTTCGGCTCCTCCTCCCGCTGACGGAGTCGAACGACGCAGAAGTCCAAAGGCTTGCCGCGCACGCTCTTGCGAACTTGAGTGTGAATGCGGACAATCAGATCACAATGGCTGAGGAGGGCGGAATTGAGATGCTTGTGAAGCTTCTCTCCATAAGGAAAAGCAACTTTGAGGCCGTGCACAGGCAGGCTTCCAAGGCGTTGGCTAACCTTGGGGTGAATGCTACGAACAAAGAAAAAATTTCCGACGCACAGGGAATTCCTCCCCTTGTCGAATTGGCCAAGAGCCGCAATATATCCGTCAGTGTTGAGGCAATAGCCGCCCTGGCTAATTTGGCCGTCAACGACGCTAACGAGGTTGAGATTGCAGAATCTGGCGGACTCGAGCCAATTCTTGCAGCTGCTGCAACCGAAAATGTCGATCTCCAGTCGCAAAGCGCCAGAGCGCTCCGCAACCTTTCGGTCAATCCTGAAAATAAGAAAAAAATTGTGGGACTGGGGGGAATACCAATTCTGATGAAGCTTGCGGGGCAGTCTTCGGATCCGGGCGGGGGAGAGAATAGAATTGTGAAGCAGGCTACAAGGGCTTTGGCTAATTTGGGGGTTTCGGCTTAACAATAATTAATAGAATGAGTGACATGTAGAATAGGAGACAAGAAATTAAAGAGAGAGAGAGAGAGTTTGAAAATAGCAACAACTTTCCATACACGTACTCAGTTCATTCCATTCTAATCATTACCGCGGCTTTTTACTTTCGGTCTCCAATTCCTCTACCAGCTGCGCCCGTTCCAAATCCCCCCTTGTCCCCCACGGCTCGCAAAAAATCCTCGAAATGCTCTCGGATCTCACTTGTTGATGAAAATGTCGAGTTAAGCAATTTGCAGTTTTCAAGCTTTGGGGGGGCGCGGCTGCGATAGGCAGCATCAGGTTTCGATCGATGAACAAGCACCAAGCATTTCTTATCGCTAATTCCAGCATTCTTGACATATTGGTCATACCAAAGACCAACCTCTTGATCGTGGGTAGGTTGCTCAGGGTTGTACACCAAAATAACTCCATCAGCACCCTCGCCCTCATCCTTTTTATCGACTCCAAGCATTATAGCAGGCCAGCACTTCTCGTATGACTGGTCCCCTGATACATCCCATAGCTCAACTTGGAATCCGCTGCACTCCGCCTCTAGCACTCGACAACCTACTGTCGGGTCGTAAGTTTTAGTCTTAGTCCCAATCTCGGTGTGGCCACCACACAAGAAGTTTGCTATTGACGTTTTGCCCGAGTTCTTTGGTCCGGCGATGATAATTTTGACCATGTTTGGAGTGGGTGTGATCCTAGATTGTTTTTATAAAAAAGGAACTTATTTGAAATTTTAAATAGCCAAGTGTTTTTAAGTAACCTGTTTGCTTGTTTATATCGCACACGAAATTAATACACAGTTTCTACCTATCCTTTCTCCACTATTCTCCCGCAAAGCAATGCCAAAGCAATGTCTATTCGTACTGTCGCAATTTCTTAACAGCCTCGTTGTACTTGTACTTGAGATCCTCAATCTCCTCGAAGAAGTCAAGGTCAAACGCCTGGAGCTCCTTCTGCAATCCCGAGTTCTGCTCCTTGAGCTTTCTGTTCTGGCCCAGCAGCTCGCCCTCCCTGCTTCCCATCCCAGCTGCTCCCCCGCCAGAACCCGTCCCCACTCCTGTCGAATCTATTCGCCGTTGCATTCTATCCTTGTCCCTGTTTATTGCGCTAATTTGGCCCTTCAGGTCTCCAATTTGCTGCCTCAGGGCGTACGCTTCCTTCCCTCCCCCGCCTCTGTCTCCTCCTCCTCCTCCTCCTCCTCCTCCTCCCCTGCTGCTCTCCCTCAGCGCCTTAATAAGCTCCTGCTGCTCCTGCAGGTCCCTCTGCAACCCCTCCACCTTCCTCTGCGCTTCCTCGTCTCCCAGTCCCCCCCCGCCCCCACGCCCCTCCCTCCGACTACTTAGCATCTCCTTCTCCATGCTATTCGCCCTCTTATTGCTGTGCTCCATCTCATCAACGAGCAAGCTCTTGCTCCTCATCGCCTCCTCCAGCTTCCTGTTGATCACCTTGAGCTCCTCATCCCTCCCCTTCATCTGCCGCCTAAGCTGGTTGACAAGATCCTGCCTCTGCGCAAGCCTCTGCGTCGCCTCATCTCCGGCAAGCGCCCTCGTCCTCAAGCTCTTATTCTCCTCCTGAACCTCGCTCGCCTTCCTCATCGCGTCCCGTGCCTTCCTGTCGCTCTCCGCGCTCCTCACCGAGTCTGCCGCTCCCCTCCTCAACCGCTCGTTCTCCCCCTTGAGCTTCTCAACCACACGCTTCAACGCGTCCACCACGCCTTCGAGGTCCCTCTCCCTCTTGAATCTTCCCCCCGCTTCCCTTTCGTTGTTGCTGTCCGCGTTGTTGCCACCCCCACCACCACCCTGAGTCGCAACCCTCCGACTCGCGCTCAGAGCGCTCTCGAGCTCCTTGAGTCTCCTCTGCGTCCGTCCTTTATCTATCGCCCCCTGCTCGATCTCAAACCGAAGCTGCACCGAGCGAAGCGAGGCGCAATTTTGTAAAGAGCAAAATCGGGTTTTTTTTTAATTGTTTTTTTCAGCCAGCCAACGGAATACGAATACGAATTGAGGGGAATATTGTTAGTTCAGTTGTGGACGTAGCCTTGCAATTTCGCGGTGTGTGGCAACTTATCGCTTCTCGTCGTTCCTCTTCAGCCCGCTTCGCTTCGCTTCGCTCGACTCACCTCCATCGACTCCCCGTCCCTATCCAGCAGCTTACTCTCCAGGCTTCTCCTCGCCTTCTTCAAACTCGCCACCTCAGCCCTAAGCGCCTCCTCTCTAAGAAAGTTACTCTCGCTGTCCCTCAAGCTCTTCCCGCCCTCCTGGCCCTGGCCCTGTCCCTGGCCCTGGCCCTGGCCCTTGAGCCTAAGCCGATCCCCAAGCCCCTTCACCTGAAACTCCAAATCCCCCTTATCCGCCCTGAGCTCGTCAACCTCCCTCCTGAGCTTGCTATTCGCCCTGGGCATCTCTAGCTCCGCAACCTTCCTCAGCCTCACGTTCGTCTCCTCCGCCTCGAAGAGCTTGCTCCTCGCCTCCTCCAGGCTCCGCTCGTCCCCGGCTCCCGAGCTCCTCGCCGCGCGGGCCTCCCTCTCGAGCTTGTCCAGCTTCTTCGCGGCGAGGGACGCTTCGCGGGCGGACCGCTCCGCTAACTTTCGGGCTTGGTCCGAGGTTCCGAGGGCGGCCTCGAGCTCGGAGCCCTTCTCCTCGAGTCTCTTCTCCAGGATGTCTACCCTCCTCTGGAGCTTGCGGCTTAGGTCGTTGCTGTTGTTGTTGCTGTTGCTGCCACTACCCTTGATCTTGGTATTGGTATTGGTATTGATAACATTATTATTATCAACGTTGTCGTTGTCGTTGTCGTCCCTCTTCGGGCTCTGCTGCACAGTCCCCGCCTCCTTCACCGCCTCCTTCTTAAGCCTCATCCCCGCCGCCGCACTCCTCAGGGCCAAGTTCTGACTCGTAAGAACCATAATCCTCTTCTCCAACTCTTTGATCCTTCCTTCCTTCCCCTCCCCCTCCGTCTCCCTCTCCCCCCCCACCTTCTTCATCCTGCTGACCGCCTTCCTCATCTTTCCCACCGCCTCCTCCTTCTCCCTCTCGAGCCGGTCCCCGCGGTCGTTCGCCTGGGAGAGCTCCGATTCGAGGGAGGCCTCCTTGTCTTCCTGGAGGTCGCTCTCGAGCTTCACTTTTTGGAGGACGCGCTCCGCGCGGTCTTTTTGCGACTTGGCCTCCTGTAAAGCCGCCTTCGCTGTGGCCATTTCCTAAGAGAGTATCGTGGGAGAGTAGCGAGGGAGAGGAGAAGAGAGGAGAGGAGTGGATTGGAGTGGAGTGGAGTGGAGTGGAGTGGAGTGGAGTGGAGTGGACTGTTGCATGGTGTGTAGTTAGTAGAGTAGAGTAGAGTGGAGTGGAATGGAGTGGAGTGGTGGCATGCCACCGACAAAATCAAAATCAAAATAATAATTTGTAATCAATCCATCATATCAATATCACGATACGCTCACCTCAATCAAACTCCCAAGCTGCTCCCTCATATCCTGCACCTCATCCCTCAACCCCTCCTTCTCCCCCTCCCCCTTCTCCGCCCTTCCCCTCCTCGCGCTAACCTCCCCGGCAGCCCTCGCCTCCTCACTCTCAACAAACGCCTGCTTCAACCTCACAACCGCCTGCCTAAGCTGCCCCATCTTCCCCTCCTTACTCCTGAGCTGTCCCTCCAAGTCCCTGATCCTCCTCCCGCTCTCCCCGTCCTCGAGCGCCTCGAGCAGCCGCTCCTCCGCGTCCCTCGCCGCCCCCGCCAGCGTGACGAGGTCCTCCTTCTGCCTGGCCATCTCCTCCAGCGCCCCCCCGCACCGGCCCTCGGCGCGGGACCTTGCCGCCTCGGCGGTGCGAACCTTGAGCTCGAGGCTCCGGATCGAGTCGTCCTTCTCCCCGATGAGCGCGGCGGCCTCCTCGACCTGGGCGACCAGCCCGGACCGAAAGTCACCGCCGGGGAACCCACCGCCCCCGACCGACCCGTCCCCCCCGCGCTCGAGCGCCACAACGGCGCTCCGCAGCTTGTCTATCGCGCTCGCGTTCTCGGTGTACAGCCTGTCGGTGAGGCGGTCGACCTCCGCCCTATCCGAGGCGGTCTCCCGCCGGGAGAGCTCCTTCGTTTCGGAGAGCTTTCGCTTGTACCTGTCGATGATGCGGTTCTTTTCGGAGAGGAGGTTCTTTAGGGAAGTTATTGTTGTGTGGGCAGCTTCTGCCATTTTGTTGTTGTTGTTGTTGTTGTTGTTGTTGTTGCTGCTGTTGCTCGTGTGCTGGTGTTGTTGCTGCTCCTCCTCCCCACCCCCACCCCCACCCCCACCACTCCCGTTCACCTTGTAATACTCAACATCCCTCTGCAACGCCTCGCACCTGCTCATATACTCCTGCAAATTCTCCTCACTCGCACTCTTCGCCTCCATAACCTGCTGCATCTGAACGTCCATCTCCTCGAGCTTATTCCGCAGCCTCCGGGCCCGAGAATCGTCGAACTCCTGGGCGACGCCGAGGGTGTCTTCTTCGTCGAGTTCTGTTACTGGGCCCTTGCTGAAGCCGCCACCGCCACCGCCAACACTGCCACCAGTGACGTCGATTGAAAGGGGGTCAAGCTTGACTGTGCTGCTGTGGTTCTTGCCTGGAGTTAGCTGCAGCAGAAGCTTGGCGTCTCCCGGGGTGCTCAGCAGAACGTCGTTGATGTTGCTGTTCCCGATGCTCCCACCATTATCACTGGTGGCAGCACTAAGCAAGCTCTTCGTCTCAGCCTCGGCCTTGAGCTCCTCCAAGTTCGCAATGCTGTCCTCGTGCCTACTAATAACCCCCTCGAGATGCCTCTTGTCCTCCCTCAAACTCTGAACGTTCCTCCTCGCCTGTAGCGCCGCAACCTTGTTACTCCTGAGCTCCTCGCTCAGGCTAATCAGCCTCTTTGCGACCACAGTGCTCTTGATGTCCGCAGCGTTTGCGGTCTGAATGTCCGCGACCATCTGCTCCAGCACCTCCTTCTCGGTGTTGAGCTCCGCGACGGAGCTCTCTAGCCGACGGCGAATCTCCTCGCTGGAGTGGAGCTCCTCCTCCCTCTTTTCGCTCGCCGAGCTCATTTCGAATACCTTGTCTGAAAGGATTTTAGCCTTTTCGAGAATGCTCTGGTTCTTACCAAAGCCCGTGCCGTTGTTGCCCTTGCCCGCCACCCCGGCCATCTCCTTAGTCGCCATCGCCAGCGTCGCAACCGCATCCCCGCCGTTCGCGCTCAGGTCCCTCAAGCTCGTCTTGAGCGCACTTATTTGAACCCTGCTCTCCTCCCTCGCCTTATGCAGCGCCTCCTCCCTCTTATCCAGCCTGGCCTCGAACATCCTCGCCATCGCCTCCTTCCTCCTCAAGTTGCTCTTGTAGTTCTCGATCTTTCGACCGTTGTCCTTGTACCCGGCCTTCGCCACGAGGAGCTGGCGCTGGAGCCGACCGATTATCGCGCCGTCGTCGGTGTTGCTCTCCTTTTCGGCGCACCGTTCCTGCAGCTCGAGGAGCTCCTGTGCGTGGTCAGTCTTCTGCGCCTCCAGGCTGCTCGCCTGGCTGCTGGCCAGATCCGCGAGCTCCTTGTACTGCACCGAGCCAGGCGAGCCAAACGAATACGAATTGAGTGGAATAATGTTAGTTCAGTAGTGGATGTAGCCATTATGTCTGTAGCCATTTCGCGGGATTCATCGCGAGTATGCTCGTCTTCCTCAAAGCTCGCTCGCTTTGCTCGCTCACCTTCTCCACCTCCCTGCTCACTCCCTCGACCCGAGCCATTAGAAACTCCTCCTTCTCCAACAGCTCGCTGGCCTGGCTTGCCGTCAGCCCCTTGTCGAACTTCGTCTCAATCTCCAAGCACTTGCGCCTCGCGGACTCCGCCAGCGCCCTCCCGTGCCTCTCGTGGCTGTCGCTCACCCTGAGCCTCTCCCTAAGCGAGTCGTTCTCGCTGCTAATTTCCATCGTCCGCTGGGTTAGCTTCTTCACCGTTGCGTCCGCGGACTTGAACTCGAGCTCGAGCCGCGCGGCCTCCCCCCTGAACCGAGCGGCCTCCTGGACCAGCGTGTTGATGTCCTGGTTGTGGTTAGAGCTTCCGGCCATGGCGGTGAGCATCTTCTGGTGCTCGAGCTCGGCCTCCACGCTCGCGGCGTTGGACTGGGATCGAGTCAAGGCGAGCTGCGCCGAGCGAGCCAAACGAATAGAGTGGAATAATATAATGTTAGTTTAGAAGTGACTCGTATGCTCGTCTTCCTCAACCCCCCCCCCCCGCTCCGCTCCGCTCGCTCACCTCCAGCTCGTCGCACTTGTGCTGGATCCTCTTGAGCTTCCGAGGCAGCTCCTTCTGCTCCATCAGCCGAAGCCTCACGTCGGCTTCCTTGTGCAGCAGGTCCAAGTAATCTTCCCTCAGCATCTCTAGCTCCCTCTGCCCCTTGTTGTGCTCGGCTTCCGGCACAGATTTGTCCAGCAGCCGCTGCAACCTCTCCGTGAGCTGGATGGAGTGCGACTTGTACTGCTCCAGGTACAGGATTCTCTTTCGGGTGTGCTCCTCGGCTTCGATGAGGCTGTTCTCGGCCCTCATTCGGCTCTCCGCCTCGACCATGAGCTGGCCTTGCAGGCTTCCGTACTTTCGAGCTAGCTTCTGCTCGTTCACCTCGTGCACGGTGACCCTCCTTGTCAAGTCGCGAAGAGCCTTGTGAACGCTGCTCGGGTTGGTACTCTCTTTCTCTTCCAGAGAAGCCAGCTCCTGGTACCTCTGGACTCTCAACACCAACGAGTCGCGCTCGCTCTTCAACTCGTCCTTCTCGGTGTTGAGCCTCTTTTCGGTGGATTTCGCGTTGTCGGTTGCCTCGATGTGGGTCTTGTACAGCAAGGCGGTTTGCTGCCTCATTGCTCCAAGATGTCCCTCGTACCTGCGCAAAAGTTCCTCGTGGTCGTCCAGCTCCTTTTCTCGGTCGGCAAGCTGTTCCAAGCACTCGACTAGCTGGCCGTTTAGTTCGCGCACTTCGTCGGCCCATTCCTCGGGGGGGAGAGACAGCGCGTTCAATTGGCGAGAGAGCATCTCTTGTCCTCCCGGTGTGTTGGGTGTTTTCAAAGGAAATTTCACCGTCGCGCCGAAGCTGACCGTGTTGGGTGTATGTGCGTTTTTGCTCGACGCGGGAGTTTGCATGGTGTTGTTGATGTTGTTGTTGTTGGTGATATTATTATTGTTGTTGTTGCTGTTCATGTTGATGATGTCGCCGTTCGGGTTGGCAAGCTGAATCATCTTGGCCACCTCGGCACTCAGCCTCGCAACGTCGGCTTGGGACGTTGCGGAATTCTCGTTCGCCTTAACCTCGCGCTTGAGGAACTTTACTTCGTCGGCCATCTCCTCGTACACGTTCAGCAGCCTTGAAAATTGCGACTCTGCCGTTGGGTTCATTTCTGCAATTGGCTCTTGGATGACTTGCTCCACGCGCTGCCTTGTTTGGGCGTTCATCGTTGTCCGGTTGTTGTTCTGGGCAACCGACGAGAAAGACGATCCTCCCCCGTTGTTCCTGATAGACATGACCGAATCTCGAAGCTGTTTGTTGTCCTCCTGGAGCTGTTGGAGGAGCTCCTTCATGGCGAACAGCTCGGGGTTGGCAGAAGATCCTCCCCCCCCTCCTCCGTAGTTGGAGTCCAAGCCGGAAACCTCGCGCTCGAGCCTTTCTATTGTCAGGACATCAGTCTTGATGGTGAGCTCCAGCTCCCTGACCTTGGAGCTTAGCTCCAACGATTGGTCGTCGAGAGGGAGCTCGGTGACCCCGTCTCTCAAGTTGGTGGCAAACTCCGTTACCTTCATGAGCTGACCCGCACTCAAACCCCAGAACCTAATTCCTTTCTCTCCAATGGACGCCGCATTGTCTCTCAGTTGCCGCATGAGCTTCAACCTGTCTGCCTCGAGCATGTCAATTTGCTTGGAGAGCTCGGTGTTTTGAGACTCAAGGCGGGCGGCGTCACCGACCATTGCCTCCTTGATCTCGTTGTCGTCAAAGGCGAACTCGCGGGGCAAACCGGCCTTCTCCTTGAGCATTTGGCAGGCAGTTTCCAGCGCCTTGCGCTTGTCCATTTCCACCCCGAGGCGCTCGGAAAGGTTGGAGATGTCGTGGTCGCGGCGCTTGATGTCGGCCTTTAGTTTTTTCTGGTAGCGGACCGCATCCTTCAGGCCGTGTCCCTCCTCGTAGACTGCGTTCCAGTCCTCGGCTTGGTTGAGACGAGACTCCAACTCGTCCTTTTGCAACTCGAGCTCGCCGTAGCGGGATCGGGCCTCGGTCTCGTTGCGCTTGGACTCCTTGACGGAAGCTTCCAACTGCTTAAGCTGCTGGCGCTCCTTGGCAATGGCCTCCATGAGGCGCTCCTCCTGCCTGTCGTTGGCATCTTCCAAGGCCCTGTACACGCCCTCGAGATCAATCTCGAGCTGCTCCTTGTCCACTAAGCTAGCCTCCAGCTCGATTCGGTAATTGTTGATCTCCAACTTGAGAGTTTCTGTTTGCTTAATCATTTCCCCTTGCTGGGTAGTGTCCTTGAGAGATGCAATTGTGGACTCGAACTGCCTGTTTCTGTTCTTCTCGATTTCGAGATTGTCAAGCAGCTTGGCGCGCTCCTTGCGGTGCGCCTCGGCCTTCTTTGAAGCCTTCTCCTCCCACTCTTGCTGGGCGTCGTTTTCGGCCTCCACCTTGAGCGAGAGGGCCTCGTAGTCCTCCTCAAGCTCGTTGAGGCGGTGGTTCTTCTCGTCAAGCTCGGTCTGGAGCAAATCGGACTTGGCAATTAGCTCCTCGTTTGACTTCTCCAGCTCGCCGCGCTCAACTGAAAGCATCTCAAGCTCTGAGACGAGCTCGGTTTCGTTGCCCTCGAGCTCGGTAACGTGAGTTCGAAGGCGCTGGTTCTCCAGCTCGAGCTGGTACTGCTGCCCAGACCCATCTTTTTGCTGCCTCTTGGCCTGGTCAGATTCTTTCGAGAGGTTGGAGAATT
>Ga0302114_10001314_pt1 | contig 16383 bp, 19 predicted proteins | sample AG5_Surface_MG_FD_203107 | JGI IMG/M metagenome (GOLD analysis project Ga0302114, IMG submission 203107) | Marine microbial communities from Western Arctic Ocean, Canada - AG5_Surface | ecosystem: Environmental > Aquatic > Marine > Oceanic | place: Canada: Western Arctic Ocean | collected...
TGTTGGATGTAACGCCCGATCTGGGTCATATAGCAAAAGGCAATCCCGGCGGCGAGCAAGCCCAGCCCGCTCGGCGCCTGGTCAATATCGGCGCGCTCGTCGGATTTCAGCGCAAAATGGCTCATCCCCGGCAAACCAAGCACCGTGTCGGTTTCGGTGATACCTGCGGGGTCGATCATCACACTATCCCCGCGCACTTTGCGGACGATGCGCTTGAGCTTTGCGTCCGTTCCCGTGGGGGCGGCTTCCGCGGTGCCTTCTTCGGAGACACCGGTTTTCCAGATGATGTCTTTCAATTCGTCCGAGCCTTCCAACGGCGCCGGCGGGGCCGAATGGGTCTTGTAGGGATCCGGGGCGTCAGGGGCGTCTGAATTCTTGAGGGACGTCACCACCCGGCGGCGGCCGTTCACATAGATCGCAAAAGTGTTGTCGAAGGCGGTACGCATCAAATCCATCGCCGGCGATGCCTTCACAGCGTCACGGATCAGCCCGGACAACGCATCCGCAGCGGCCGATGACGAAATTTTCACAACGATCTGCGCCGGCTCGCCGTAGCCAACACCATCACCACGGATGAAAGACCCGATAATGTAGTAGCCGTTGACCAAGTCGATCTGCACATCATCGAGCTGGATATCGCGAACGGCGGCAATCGTGCGAATCCTGTTGATCAAATCCGCATGCAGGCCCGCGTTGAAGAAACCCAGCGGAAATGGCGCCAGATCCGTACCGCCGAGGTGCTTTCCCTCGTCGGTCGCCATCCGCCAGACACTTCCCGTGTCACCTTCATGGATCACGCCTTCCTTCTGGAAGCCGACCATCTGTCGGGATTCGACAACGAAAACGTCGCGCCCCTCACTAGCCCCAAGCACCGAAGACCGGGCGGCGCCCTGTTGCATCTTGAAGGCCAGCGGATACCCGGTGCCCTCGATGGAGTCCGTCGGTTTGGTGGCGGTTTTCGTGCCCATGATCTGTCTCACATTCTGTATTTATAATTTCGCGCTAGATCGCATAGTTGCCGGGAATTGTCGACGCCGTTGTCAGGCGACGGGTTCACGCTTCTGGAACCAGTCCGGCAAATCCTCTTCGGCGGTCCCCGAGAAGATGCATTGCTTGATCACCCGGGCCTCGTCGGTACTTACCGTCCCAACATCCTTTGCGGCGTCCGTTCCCGATGTGAAGGCTGGCGGCGGGGCAAAGCAGGTGGCGCAACGACGCTTTTTGAGCTTCAGGGGCGGCTCGCCCTTGAAGGATTCCACCAACTCGATCGCGGAGCGGACCACAGCTTCCTCGCCGGTGACCGAAATCACGATGGTGCCTTCCGAACCGGAAACCCCACCGCCGCCAACATGCACTGCGGTCAGACCAAAGAGGATATCAAATGCCTGAATTTCGGTGATCACCTTGGCATTCATCAGCGGCAGCATGCCGATCTTGGTGCCGTAGAAGTAATCCGCCTTTGCGTGGCCGAGCTCCGCTGCTGCAGCCTTGATCGAGGGCACCAGCTTCTCCAGCCCGACCGGGACGATCAGCGGAATGCCTGTGCCGCAAATAGCGCCATAGGCAAACCCGATGGTGCCCGCGGCGTGATGGGCATTGAAAATACCCGCGTTGAATTCATGATCAACCGCGTTCGCGCCTTTGATGAACAGAGAGGTGTTGTCCCAGCCCGCCAAGGTTTCATCCATCGTGCGAACTGGCGGCACAGAGATACCTTGCACGAGACGCAAGATCGCGGGCTTTTCTTCCGGCTGAGTCTGGCACAGCGTGCCGTTGATCACCTGACCGGACACATAACGGTCAGCTTCCGGGCATTCCCCCATGATCTCTTCGGCGACATAGACATTCGTCGACCCGTGCGCGATGACGATTTGGGCATGTTCCAGGGCATATTTGACTTCAGGCAAGGCGGCGACAGCTTTGCCGATCAGGCGTTTGGACTCCCACGGCGTAAAAGCGAATACAGCGCGCATGGACAAATTCCTCATTTAGTCGATTGTTGTTAAAGCCATCCTAGCAGGCTCAGGTTTTCCGCAACATCGTATCGTGCACATGAAATGTTCATGCTAGATAATAGCCTCATAAACCGGCACAGACCGGGCAAGCATCAGGGGAACTCCGGCGATGGCAGATTCGATACTCGTTCGCGGCAATGACTACGAGTTCACACTCGAAATGGACGGCACCTATGCCGAGACACCGATCCGCTACGAGCCCGGCATACTCGAAGAAATTTACGCCAAGGTCCTGAACAACCAACCCTTCCAGGCCTGCGAATTCTCCCTGTCGAACTACACCATGATGCGCGATCGTGGGGCGGACTGGATGGCTGCCATTCCGGTCTTCGCGAACCGTGATTTTCGCCACAGCATCATCTGGGTCCGCAAGGACAGTGATCTCGAATCTCCCGAGCAGCTACGCGGCAAACGGGTCGGCGTCCGCGACTACACAATGACCGCTGCGGTTTGGCTGCGCGGCACCCTAATCGATGAATACGACACCGACTGGCGCGACATTAACTGGTATGCCAATTCCGAGCAGCGCTTTCCTTCCCTCGCGGGTGTCCCTCTCGAGTTGGGCGATGGCGACCCGGAAACCATGCTGCTCGACGGCACCCTCGACGCCTTTATCTCACCGCGTCCGCGCGACCTGCAGAAAGCGCCTGCGGATCGCGAATTGCGCCCGATCTTCCGCGATGTGGCAACGGTCGAACGCGAATACTTCGCGCGCACGGGCATCTATCCGATCAACCACACAGTGGTGATGCGCAAGGAACTCCTGGAGGAGTTCCCCAACGCAGCGCAGGCCATCTTCCAGGCCTATTGCACCGGCAAGGCTAACGCGCTGCGGCGGCGCATCGGATCGACCTTTGTCCCCTGGGGCAAGGAATACTGGACCGAGACCATGGCGATGTTCGACGGCGACCCCTTCCCCATGGGGCTGACGGAATCCAACCGCAACAATGTCGGCACTCTGTTGCGTTACCTGCACGAACAAAAACTGATTTCAGAACTGCCGGAGATCGAAGACCTGTTCCTCCCCGGCACCGTAGATTTCAAGGAAAACTGATTATGTCCACGCCTGAAGCCAAAACATTCGATTTCATCGTCGTCGGAGCCGGCAGTGCGGGTTGTGTCCTCGCCGCGCGGCTCAGCGAATCCGGCAAGCATTCGGTGCTGCTTCTCGAAGCCGGGGTCAAAGACAAAAGCCCCTGGATCCACATTCCTTTGGGCTACGGCAAACATTTCTCCAACGCCGCCGTGAACTGGCTCTACTCAACCGCCGCCAACCCCGACGGCCTGAACCGTCCCGTGGTCCAGCCCCGGGGCAAGGTGCTCGGCGGCTCCAGTGCGATCAATGGCATGGTCTACATTCGCGGCCATCGGGAGGATTACAACCAGTGGCGCCAGCTCGGAAATGCCGGGTGGAGCTATGAAGACGTGCTCCCGTATTTCCGCAAGGCTGAAGACCAGCAACGCGGCGAAGACGAGTATCACGGTGTTGGCGGGCCCCTCGCCGTATCTGACCCATATGACAAACATCCGCTGGCTGAAGCCTTTATCGACGCGGCCGAGGCCGCCGGTCATCCACGCAACAATGACTTCAACGGCGCCGACCAGACCGGCTTCGGATACAGCCAGTGGACCATGCGAAACGGCCGCCGCTGCTCGACCGCCGTCGGCTATCTGAAACCTGCTCGCAAGCGACCCAACCTGACGGTTGCCACCGAAGCCCATGCCTTGCGCATTCTGTTCGAGGGCAAACGGGCAACCGGCATCGAATACGACCAGAAGGGTAAAACCGTCACGGCAATGGCCGGGCGCGAGGTCATCGTGTCCGGCGGAGCTATCAATTCCCCACAACTGCTCCAGCTCTCCGGACTGGGGCCATCCGAGCTGCTGCGCAGCCACGGGATCGACGTCGTCGCCGATATGCCCGGTGTCGGGGCTAATCTGCGCGACCACATCAACGTCCCGCTGATGTTCCGCCTGAATGAGCGCTTCACCGTTAATGACGTGGTCAACAGTTTCCCGATCCGCATGAAAACCGCCGCGCGCTATGCCTTTAACCGAAAAGGCCTGCTCGCCATGGGCGTGTCCTTCGCCCAGGGCTTTTTCAAGGTCGATCCCTCCGCCGTGTCGCCGGACATTCAGTCACAGATGATGTTGTTCAGCTCACCAGAGGTCGGGGGCAACCCCTATCCCTTCCCCGGCGCGACGGTCGTCTCAGCCCTGCTGCGTCCCGAAAGCCACGGCCATGTGAGCATCCTTTCAGCCGATCCATTCGCGGCCCCGGAAATTCAGCCGAACTACATGACGGCCCAAAAGGATATCGATGTTCTGGTGGGCGCGGTGAAAATCATGCGCAAGATCACCGGGCAATCGGAATTCCTAAAATACGTCGTTGAAGAAAACGAGCCAGGCCCCAATTGCGTCACCGACGACGAAATCGTCGATTATCTGCATCGCAAGGCCCGCACCAGCTATCACCCTGTCAGCACATGCCGCATGGGACCCGATCTCACCTCCGTGGTCGATGAACGGCTGCGGGTACACGGGTTCGAGGGATTGCGGGTGGCCGACGCGTCGGTCATGCCGACGCTTATTTCAGGTAATACCAATGCGCCTTCAATCATGATCGGTGAAAAAGCTTCCGACATGATTCTGGAAGACGCGCGCTAGTTCCGCTCACGACATGAGCTTGTGCCGGATTCCGTTGCGCTATCAACGGCCGGTTCGGGCATACTGCTGAATACACAAATCCGGGGAGATAAATCATGCTGATCGTCGATTCACAGGTCCATATCTGGATCAACACCCAGATGGCACCAATCCACCGTCAGGTTCCAAGTTTCACGGCTGAAGATCTAATCGCCGAAATGGACGAAGCGGGCGTCGATCGCGTCATCCTGCATCCCCCGGGAGTTGTCCCAAACGGCAATGAAGTGGCCATCGCTGCAGCCAATGCCCATCCCGACCGATTCCGAGTTCTGGGTTGGGTTCACATGGACCAAGAGGAACGCAGCGCCCCGAAACTCGCAGGCTGGCGTGACACGCCGGGCATGGCGGGACTGCGCTTCCTATTCATAGCACCGGGCCGTGAGACATGGCCCACAGACGGCACCCTGGACTGGATCTGGCCAATCGCGAACGAGCAGAAGATGCCCGTTGGTCTGCTCGCCCATGACTTCCTACCAACGCTCGGGGGGATTGCCGAAAAATACCCGGACATTCCTTTCCTGATCGATCACCTCGGCGCCAGCCCGTTCAAGAAAAACGCCGAATCTTTCGAAACCCTGCCCGACCTTGTCGCACTGGCGAAATACCCGAACGTGGCGGTGAAAATGTCGGGAGCAAACGGCAATTCCACAGATCCCTACCCGCACACGAATATTCACGACAGTCTGCATCGTATTTTTGACGCATTCGGGCCTGATCGTAGTTTCTGGGGCACGGACCTCTCGCGAATGAATTGTAGCTATCGCGAATGCGTGACGTTGTTCACCGAGGAACTGCCCTGGCTGACCGGGCGCGATCTGGAACTTGTTATGGGCGAAGCGCTCTGCAACTGGATCGGCTGGGATCTGCCCGCATAGACACAGGTGCTGTTGCATCTGCGACCCCATCCATTCAAACCCGCATTTCGGGAGACGTAAGATGTTGAGAAATTCATGGGTCCGCGCCCGCCAGCTTGGCGTTGCCGCGCTGCTTGCCGTTGGGGCGATGACGATCGTGCAAACCACCGCTCTTGCGGGGCCTTCAACCCAACTCGCGCAAGCAAGTTACAACGAGGCCACAATTAACAATTTTGTCACGGCGGCACGGCAAATTGCAGAACTGCGCAAATCGTACGAACCGCGTCTTCAGGCTGCTGAATCCAAAGAGGCCGCCCAGAAGCTTGTCGACGAAGCGCGCGGATTGATGTTGGTAGCGATCAAGGGTGTCGGCTTTACACAAAAAGAATACGCCGAGATCGCCCGTACGGCCCAGGCAGACCCAACCCTGCGGGCGCGTGTTGAGGCCCTGATTACAGCCCCCTAATCACCGGGGAGGTGCACTCAGCGATTCACCGGGTTGCGGCCTTGTGGTAGAACGCTCGTGACCCGTCGCACGCAAGGATCACGCGCATGTCTACGATTACAACCACCTCTGAACTCGAAGCGCTCTACGGGGCGCCGGTCGAGACCTCCCTCGTCAAAGAAGCCAACCGGATCACGTCGCATTATCGCACGATGATTGAGGCTTCGCCGTTCGTCGCTCTTGCAACTTCGGGTCCCGAAGGCCTGGATTGCTCACCGCGCGGCGACATGGCCGGTTTCGTGCGTATTCACGACGAAACGACGGTGATGATCCCTGATCGCCGGGGTAACAACCGTGTGGATTCACTACGCAACATCGTGCGCGATCCAAAAGTTGCGTTGCTCTTTCTGCTGCCGGGCAGCGGCAACACGTTGCGTATTAATGGCCGCGCACATCTTTCCATCGACCCCGACCTCCTGGCCTCATTCGCCATTGACGGTCGCGCACCGCGTTCGGTCATCGTGATCGAAGTTGAGACCATCTATTTTCAATGTGCACGCGCGATTATCCGGGCCGAATTGTGGAACCCCGAACGTCACATCGCCGCCGGCGACCTTCCTACGCCGGGAGAAATTATTTCTGACATGACGGATAATCGACTCGGCGGAAAAGATTACGACATGGCGTGGCCGGAAAAAGCCAAGGCGACCCTCTGGTAGCCCGACACGGTGTCACGTTGATCCAAAAACAATAAATGCTATCAAATGGATATCATCCGCATCATCGCAGCCATTATTCTACCGCCGTTCGGCGTCTTTTTGCAGGTCGGAATCGGCGGTCATTTCTGGCTCAACATTCTGCTGACGATTTTTGGATACGTCCCCGGCATCATCCATGCCATCTGGGTCGTGGTCACAAAATAGACGTTCCCTATTGAAGGATCAGGTCCGCACTGGCCTTGGCCTGATACGGCCCAGCCGGGCCCCCGATCAGCGTATCAATGCGCGCATCTGCCGGGGCTCCAAATATAACGATATAGGCGACGAGTGCCTCGGCGTCCGTACGGGCCTTTTTGGGATAACCATCGAATTTCGCTGTGTCCTGGTCCGGGACAGATGTCGTCAGGCCAACCTGACGTATCACGACGGGCCGATAGAGCTCGCTATTACGCGTAGAGCAAACAATCTAGAGTGAGAGTGCACCAGGCACCACAAGCCCTGTCGTGACATTAGAAAGCACTCCTGCCATTTTCCTTTAGAATTAGGGACGGCCATACGGAGAATTATGTGAGTTCAGATTGCAACGGCAGCTTCGTTTATCCCGACCCATCAGAAATCCGGTCCTGGGCTATTACCCAATGACATCCTCAGCTTCTGCAACACCTCGACCCCGTTCACGGATCGAGGCGATTGCGATCATGTGTTTTGCCTCGCTCTGCTTCATTGCCATGCATACGTTCATCAAGTCGGTGCGTGGTGAGGTCCCTATCGGGGTTATTCTGTGGTCGCAATACGCAATACAGTTCGCCCTGTTCAGCGTCCTGTTTGCACCGCGCATCCCGAACATGTTGTCCTCAGGCATGATGGGGTTGCAGATACTCCGCGCCTTGATGCTGCTGGCCGCGATTTGCGGTTTCTTCATAGCGGTCGGCCTGATGCAGCTGGCAGATGCAATCGCCATCGGCTTTGTAGCCCCCTTGATGATCACCGCGTTGTCTGTGGTTGTCTTGAAGGAAAAAGTAACCTCAGGTCACTGGGTTGCCATTGTGGTTGGATTCATAGGCGTGCTGATCATCGTTCAGCCCGGTGGTGGGCTGTTCAACTGGACCGCGCTTGTCCCGCTGGGTGCGGCCGTTGCCGTCGCAATCTACCAGACCCTGACCCGCCCCATCAGCCAGTCCATCGGTCCGACGACAATGCTGTTCAACGCGACCCTGATCGGCCTGGTCGCTTCCTCGATTGCGCTTCCGTTTTTCTGGGAAGCCCCAGACACAGAGGCGATGCTCTACCTTCTGGCAGCCGCCTGCCTGGGATCGATGGCGCATTTCAGCCTGATCAAGGCCTACCAATGGGCCCCCGCGTCCGTGGTAGCACCATTTTCCTATATTGAGCTGATCTATGCCTCGGCTTTGGGGTTTGCCGTATTCGGAGACATTCCAGACCTGCCGACCCTTCTGGGCGGGGCGATCATTGCCGCAAGCGGGCTCTATCTGATCAAACGGCAGCGCGTTTGAGTTCAGACAAGGACGGACCGGTGCGGCTCCAACTTCCCGACAAAATCTCGAAATACAGCGAAACGCCCGAATTCGATGAGACCACCGTCCCGGCAAAACTAACGCGCGCGCACCGGACCAAAGCCTCTACCTGGAGCAGACTCGTGGTCAGTGCCGGCACCGTCGAATACGTCATTCCGGGGCCGCTGATGCAATCTCAGCTGGTTTCCGCCAAGGAGAGCATCATCATCGAACCCGCCGTCGAACACTTCGTGCGGTGTCCGGGAAAGGTCAGCTTTCGGATCGAGTTTTATCGCGAAACCTGACCCCTGACACGAAAAGGCCGCCCCGAAGGGCGGCCTTAACATTATCGATACAGGGTGGAGCCTAGAGGCCGGCCTGGGTGATGAACTTGGTGTTGAGATATGCATCGATCGCTTCGGCGCCGCCTTCAGAGCCGTAACCGGAATCTTTGACCCCACCGAACGGTGTTTCGATCAGGCCAATGCCGTGATGATTGATCGACACCATCCCGCTCTCAAACGCAGACCCGATCGCCTCGGCGGTCTTTGCCGACGTCGTGTAGGCATAAGCGGCCAGGCCGTAATCGAGACGGTTGGCCTCCTCAACGACAGCATCGAAATCGGAGAACTGGGAGATCGGCGCGAGGGGTCCGAACGGCTCTTCACTCATGATTCGCGCATCCATCGGCACATCGGTCATCACGGTCGGCTCGAAGAAATAGCCTTTATTGCCTTTCCGCTTGCCACCGGTCTGCAGGGTGGCACCTTTGCCGACCGCGTCGCTGACGAAGCCTTCAATGGCGTCAACACGGCGGTCATGGGCCAGCGGGCCCATCTTTGAGGCCGGGTCCATGCCGTCACCCACCTGAAGCGATGAGGCAAACTCAGTGAAACCCTCGACGAAGCGCTTGTAGTGCTTCTCGTGGACTAGGAACCGCGTCGGGGAGACACAAACCTGCCCGGCGTTCCGGAACTTGTTGGCCGTCAGCACCTTAAGCGCCACTTCGACGTCGGCATCCTCGAACACGATCGCCGGAGAATGCCCACCAAGCTCCATGGTGACCCGCTTCATATGCGCGCCCGCCATCGCTGCCAGCTGCTTTCCGACCGCGGTCGAACCCGTAAAAGTGACCTTGCGGATGGTGCGGTGGGGAATGAGATACTCGGAGATCTCAGCCGGGATGCCGTAAACCAGATTGACCACCCCATCGGGCAGGCCTGCATCGACGAAGCATTTAACCAGTGCCGCACAACTCGCGGGGGTTTCTTCGGGGCCCTTGAGAATGATCGAACAACCTGCGGCGACCGCACCTGAAACTTTGCGCACAGCCTGGTTGATCGGGAAGTTCCACGGGGTGAAGGCCGCCACGGGGCCGACGGGCTCCTTGGTCACCATCTGGGTCACCCCAGCCATACGGGCCGGGATCACGCGGCCATAGGTGCGGCGTGCTTCTTCGGCGAACCAATCGATGATCTCCGCACCGAACAGGGTCTCACCCTTGGCTTCCATGAGCGGCTTGCCCTGCTCGAGGGTCATGCTTGTGGCGATATCGTCCGCGCGCTCCCGCACCAAACTCGCTGCCTTGCGCAACACCTTGTAACGCTCCATCGCCGAAACCTGCTTCCAGGTTCGGAATCCGGTTTCAGCCGCTTCCAGGGCCGCATCCAAATCAGGAATACGCGCATGGGCGACATTACCGATCGGTTCTTCCGTGGCCGGGTTGAGTACATCGATCGTATCGCCCGCGGCTGCCGGAAGCCATTTTCCGCCAATGTGAAGTTCGGTGTTGGGATAGGCGTTAGTCATGTTTGTTTTCCTGAATTGTCAGATTGGTTTTGCGTGAATTGACCCCGTCAATCACACAATAAGGTTCCGGGTTCAAGGCGCGGGAAAGTCAGGCTGCCGCCAAACCTTCCAATCGTTGCCGGATCAGCGCATCCGCGTCGGCCATGATCCGATCGATCAGCTCCTTACAGGTCGGGACATCATCGATCAGGCCCGCGACCATGCCGCAGGACCAGGCCCCGGCATCCATATCACCGTCGATCATGACCTTGGGATAAATCCCGGCCACTTCGTCCATGATGTCGTCGATTTTAAGCTTGTCCCCGAGGCGTTTTTCTTTTTCCAGGAGCCGCTCAACACCGGGGTTATTCAGAACCCGCTCGGTATTGCGCAGCGAGCGCATGACCAGACGTGTATCGAGCTCACTGGCCCCAACAATTGCCTGCTTTACCTTCTCGTGGATCGGGGCCTCCTTTGTGGCCATGAAGCGGGTTCCCATATTCATACCCTCCGCCCCCATCGCAAGGGACGCGACCAGGGAACGCGCATCGGCCATACCACCGGACGCCACGAACGGAATTTCGAGCTCATCGGCGGCCCGGGGCAGTAGGATCATATTCGGAATGTCATCCTCGCCGGGATGGCCCCCACATTCGAAGCCGTCCACGGACACCGCATCGCAGCCAATTTCCTGGGCTTTGAGTGAATGGCGCACGGAGGTGCATTTGTGGATCACCTTGATCCCGGCATCCTTGAGATACGGCAGGACCTGAATCGGATTGCGACCTGCAGTCTCCACAATCTTCACGCCCCCATCGATAATCGCCTTCACGTAACCCGGATAATCCGGTGCCGCGACGCTGGGCAGGAAGGTCAGGTTCACGGCGAAAGGCTTATCCGTCATGTCGTGACATCGCGCGATCTCGTTCGCGAGGTCCCCGGCCGATTTCTGGGTCAGCCCCGTAATCGTGCCCAGACCGCCGGCGTTGGAAACCGCCGCCGCGAGCTCGGCAAACCCCACGTAATGCATGCCGCCCTGGATAATCGGGTGCTCAATACCTAGCATTTCAGTGATACGAGTTTTCATGATTGTCCCTTAACGGCGTTGCGTTCGAGTTCGAATTTTCGTGACAGGCGCGGCTCCGCGTCGTGGGCCGCCATGGGCTTGTGACAATCGGGGCAGACCAGCTGTGGTGTAATAGAAGCGCCGCACTCCTTGTGCAGGATCTCGACCGGGGTCTCATCACTTAAGAGCCACTTATCTCCCCATGCCTTCATGGAGATGACCACCGGCCACAAATCCCGCCCCATATCCGTCAGACGATACTCATGACGTGGCGGATGTTCGCTGTAGGCTTCCCGGCGCAGGACTCCGACGCTTTCCAGACGTTTAAGTCGTTGGCTCAAGGTGGCCGTAGGCACGCCCGTCAAACGTTGCAACTCATCGAAACGGCGGCTCCCGAGAAACATTTCCCGCAGGATCATCATCATCCAGACATCCGCAAAAAGCTCGACGGCCCGGGCGGCGGTGCAGGTGTTCTCAGCAAGTTCGGCGCGGCTCATGGATTGTCACTTCAAATATTGAAGCAACAATATGCGATGCCTCTGTACCTCCGTCAACAAAGACCGCCCAATACGTGAACACTACACCAAAGAGGTTTGGTTTTCTCACATCAAAAATGAATATACTGCCTCACACTAACTCACCGTTGGTACCCGCAAGCCTCACACAACCGAGCATCGAACCATGGCCATCTCACATCTCGAACATTTTCTCGTGGTCGCGCAGGATTATGAAGCGACCGTCCAGTGGTACATGGATAATCTCGGGTTCAAGCCGGGTCCGCACCCGGATTTCGGGGTCGAGGTCACCTGGCTCTATCTTGAAGATCGCGACATCATCCACATCGTGCCGCCGCGTCCAAACGACGAGCTGCGCCCCGTCCCGGACCCGAACGCCACGCCCGAGGATATCGCCCAGGGTAGCCGCCCGATCCATCATATCGCTTTCCGCGCCGCCAACCGGGTCGAGATGACCGATCGCCTGAAGGCCAATGGCACCACCTATCTTGAGCAGCAGGCGAGCAAGGAAGACCTCTATCAGGTCTTCGTACGCGACCCGAACGGCATCACGGTCGAGCTCAATTTCCCGTCCCAGGAGGCCGCTGATATGGAGGGCCTGGCGAAACTCGCCCTTCGCCCGGAGACCTGGAACAAGGGCAAGCCGACCGGCTAAGCCTCAGCCGCCCTGCCAGGAAATCACTCTGAAAACACAGTCAAACCAGGCCACGGAGGCTTTGGGCAAGATATGCTTGCCATACTTTTGGTCCGGCATCGGACTTGCTGTTGCTTTTGCAGGCGTGCGGTCCAGATCAGGCGCCCTCGGGTGTGATGGACTGATCACACAGTGATCAAACGCCCTTCGACAACTGGTGCACCACATATCCATCCGGATAAGGCCCACCCAACGGACACAACTCTCGACTGGCAAGATCGTCGGCGAGCATACCAAACCGAAAGTGCATTCAATGTCTTCCTCGTCGCCCCACCTCCTGAGCCCGTTCAACCTCAACGACCTTTCCTTCAAGAACCTGGCCGTCATGGCCCCGATGACACGCGCGCGTGCCGGCATCGAACGGATGCCCAATGCGCTAATGGTTGAATATTATCGCCAGCGCGCATCTGCGGGTCTAGTCGTCACGGAAGCAACAGTCGTATCTGAACAGGGCAATGGTTGGCTCAACACCCCCGGTCTCTATAACGATGCACAGGCCGAGGCGTAGAAGCCGGTTGTAGAGGCAGTCCATGGCGAAGGCAGCAAGATTTTTGCACAGCTCTGGCATACTGGACGGGCTTCCCATTCCAGTTTCCATGGCGGAGAGCTTCCCGTCCCCGCATCGGCCAACAAGATCAACGCTGATGGCATTCACACGCCCACAGGCAAGCACGACCATGAGGTCCCGCGCGCCCTGGATACAGAAAAGATTTCCGGCGTTGTAGAGGACTATCGTCAGGCTGCGGCTCGGGCCAAAGCCGGTGGCTTCGAAGGTGTCGAACTGCACGCTGCCAATGGGTATCTCATTGATCAGTTCCTGCAATCCAAGACCAACCAACGCACTGATCAGTATGGTGGTAATCTAGAGAACCGAACCCGCTTTCTCGAAGAAATCGTCGAGGCAGTGCTAACCGTCTGGCCCGCCGACCGCGTGGGGGTGCGCATCTCCCCTAACGGAATCTACAACGATATGGGGTCAGCGGATTACCGCGAGCAATTCCTCCATACCGCCAGGCAGATGAACGCCCTCAAAATAGGCTATCCCCACATCATGGATGGTCTGACCCATGGGTTCCATGAGTTCGGCGAACCGATGACGCTCGCTGAATTCCGGGGACAGTTCGATGGCGCCCTCATCGGCAATTATAGCTACACCCAGGAACCCGCTGAAGCCGCCATCGCAGCAGGCCACGGTGACATGATCGCCTTTGGCGCGGCCTATATCAGCAACCCGGATATGGTTGAACGGTTCACCAATGGCTGGCCCCTGAGCGAACAAGCCCCGATGGATTTTTGGTTTTCCTTTGATGAAGAGGGATACACCGACTATCCGCCCCACGAGGCGGCTTGAAGACAACGGCAAACATGCGGGCGCAATATGCCACCGCATCTCAGCTAGTCTTTTGTCCAGCGCTTGGTGTCGTTCCAGGCCCGGCTCGGTTCGGTAAATTCGGTCGAAGGATTATTCATTTTGATGAACTGCTCAACCAGCACCGACACGGTTTCCGGCGCATCTTCCTGCAGATAGTGGCCGACCCCCGGCAAGGAAATGATCGGGCCGTTCGGCCAGAAACTCTTGAACCTGAACTTCACCCAGTCCGGCGGCATCGCTCGATCTTCTTCTCCGATGATGCACATCGCTGGAATGGTCTTCAGGACGTTGATGTCGTGTTTCTCAGCCATCTCACTAAAAAACTCGAAGGTCTTCGGATTGGCGATGGCGCGCGGGAAGGCCAGCGCCCCGACACAGGATTCCGGCGTCGGGAACGGGCTCGAAAAGGCACGCACCCAGGTTTCGTCCACGTGACTGGTGTTTTCGAAACCAACCCGTTTCATCACCGACAATATCGTTGAGCCGAGATGGGACAGGGTTGGCTCAAACTCATGGGTCTGGGTCCAGATGAACCATTTGTGGTGTTCGGTCGGAAAGGTGGCGTCCATCGGTTCGTCGGACCACGGCGCGTAGGTGTTGCAAATTGCCAGACATTTGACGCGGTCGGGATGGCGCAGCGCGAAGCTGATGCCGATCGAGCCACCCCAGTCCTGCATCACGAAGGTAATATTGCGCAGATCGAGATCAAGCAGCAGGCGTTCAAGGTTATCCGCATGATCCCGGATCGTGTACTCGCGATCCTGCGGGGTTTCGCTTTTGCCAAAGCCCATATAATCCGGCACGACAACCCGCCCCACCTTGCTCATGCGCGGAATGAAGTTGCGGTAGAGATAACCCCAGGTTGGCTCGCCGTGCAGAAGCACGATCACGTCGTCGGCGTCCTCGCCCGCATTGTTCACATCCACATAGTGCTGGCGAAAGCCATTGCCGTCGAAAAAATGCGGTTCGTGCGGCCAGGTGCCGTCAAATGTCTCGTCTGCCGGTATCATGGTGGACCTCCCTCAAATCGGTTGTGTGGGGGTCTTGTCCCATCCTGATTTTCGCTGCCCCAGTTCGCCATGCCCGAATGATCACTCTGTGAACAGCAAAGCCGGTGATAACGCGGTTAGCGCAACATCTGTCGCGCCATTTTATCGACCCCAAACGCCAGCAACCCGATCACGAGGCCCCAGAACGCCGACCCGATTCCCAACAGGGACAGGCCGGACGCCGTTGCGGTGACGGTCAGAACCGCGGGGAACCGTGTGGTCTCGGGGCCGAGCGCCGCGCTCAATGCCCCCATCAGCGGCCCCATAAGTGCCAGACCAGCCACGGTCACGATGACGCCCCCCGGCAAGGCGGCAAACCCGGCCACAACAGAGACCCCGACCCCGGCCAGAACCAGATAGAACGCGCCGTAGAACAACCCGCTGATCCAGCGTTTGGCCGGATCGGGATGAGTGTCGGTCCCGGTGCACAAGGCTGCCGTGATCGCGGCCATCGTCGTGGTATGGGCGCCAAAGGGTGCGGACAGCAAGGAGGCCATGCCAGTGACAGCCAGGGCCGAACGGGTCGGGGGCTCGTAACCGGCAGAGCGCAACACGGCAAAGCCCGGCAAGTTCTGGGACGCCATGGACACCAGAAACAGCGGTATCCCCAGCCCCAAAAGCGCCGAGACCTCAAATCCGGGAATCACCAAGTGCAATTCGGGCACGGCCATAACAGAATCCAGCGGCGCGATCCTTCCCAGCAGTGCCGCCCAGCCAATACCCGCGACCAAAACCGCGATCACCGCCCAGGTCGCGCTGAACACCCGCACGATCAGGAACACAGCCACCAAGGGCACCACCAGAAGCGGGTCTGCTGTCACCTCGTCAAATACTGCAATCGAAAACCCGATCAGCACTCCCGCGAGCATCGCCGCCGCGATGGCGACCGGAATTTTCGCAATCAGTGTGGCGAGCGGCTTCAGCATTGCGCACAGCAGAGTTAGTCCCGCGGCCAGGACGAACGCACCAGCGGCCGCCTCGATGCCATAGGTCGGCACCCCACCAATAGCCGTCGCGCCGATCAGGGCTGCACCTGACGTCGACCACGCCGCCACGATCGGCATCCGATAGGTAAACGACAACAGGGCGCTCGACACGGCGACCGCAAGACAAAGCGCGGTCACCCATGACGCGGTCTGGGCCGACGTCGCCCCGACGGCCTGCGCCGCCGCGAGGACAATGGGAATACTGCCGCCAAAGCCGATCAGGATCGCAACAAGGGCAGAACTGGCAAGAGAGGTCCGCACGGCGTCTACCTCTCTTGCCTAGAAGATTTCAGGTTCGGCGGTGGGCGCGCCGCCCTGAAGGTAGTCAAAATCGCACCCCCGATTGGCTTGGGTGACATGCTGGGCATACATCGCCACATAACCGCGCTCCGGCGTGGTTCGGTGCGGCGCCCAGGTCTCCCGGCGACGGGCCAGTTCGGAATCATCGACATCCAGGTTCAGAACCCGGCCAGACAGATCCAGCGTAATCAGGTCACCATCCTCAACCAGCCCCAGTGGCCCGCCGATATGGGCCTCCGGTGCGACATGCAGCACACAAGTGCCATAGCTCGTGCCCGACATCCTTGCGTCGGAAATCCGCACCATGTCGCGCACCCCCTGCTCCAGGAGTTTCTTCGGGATCGGCAATTGTCCCCATTC
>Ga0302114_10001318_pt1 | contig 16362 bp, 21 predicted proteins | sample AG5_Surface_MG_FD_203107 | JGI IMG/M metagenome (GOLD analysis project Ga0302114, IMG submission 203107) | Marine microbial communities from Western Arctic Ocean, Canada - AG5_Surface | ecosystem: Environmental > Aquatic > Marine > Oceanic | place: Canada: Western Arctic Ocean | collected...
AGTTTATCAATTTATAGTACCATTATACAACAGTTCTTTATGAATGTCAACTACTTTATGAGATTAACTTAATATCTTTATGACTTTGTGAAGTCTACCTGACTTCATCAACTTATGGAATGCTTTAAATGCTTTTGCCATGTTATTGTCTCCTATATTGCGATGTTTCCAATGCAACAATTGTGTTACAATTCTGTTACATATAAAATATATATACAGATAGGAGACGTTATTCATGAAAGTTATACTACTCTCGGTTCCGGTGCTCTTTCAAAGTGACCTTGTAGAGTAGACAGTTTATCTTCTGCCTCTGCTAATAAAGTTATCTCTGAATCAATAGTTGCCATAAGATCAGGATGTTCAGCAACGCCAACACCTTTCTCTAATAGTATCTCAATATTAACACTATGCTTTTGAATAGCTGCAGCGTACTGCGCACTCATTGCATATACCAACCTGTCTCTTAACTCTTTCATTTATTCTCCTTTTGGTCTCATACCTAGCCCAGGTAGGATTCCGTGATTGCCTTCATGAGATGGAGCCGTCCATCCTTCAGGTTTAATTAAATCTGGGACTCCTAGTGGATTAGGTCGAGATGGTTTAACACCAACTACCTTTCCCATATTAGCTTTATGTACTGCGTCCCACGCTTTATAAGGATCTACACCAAACGCATCGAGTGTACCGATTGCGACTACGCAAAGATCTATTAGACCATCTACGATTTCTTCCGCATCATCTTCAACGATTGCTTTTAGTGTTTCATCAAATTCTTCTTCGATAAAGTCAAGACGAAAATCTAAAAAGGTTTTTAGTTTATCGCGGCTTGCACTGTTTACCCAATCACGAGTACCGTACTTACCTTGCATTTCAACAATATCTTTTACCCAATCTTTACTCATAATTTATCCTGTAATTCATTGAATCCACCAATTGCTTCGCCATCCATTATAATCTGTGGAAAGGTTCTTGCAGTTGGAAACTTAGCAAAGAACTCTTCTTGCGAAAAGTCCTCACCCATTGATTTATACACGAAGTCTAATTTCTTTGATTCGCAAATCTGTTTAGCCATATTACAATAAGAACAATTAGTCTTTCCGTATATTTCTATCATACCAGAGATAATCCACCACCTAGATCACTATTAGGCATAATGATACCAGTAGTCTGTTCAATCACTTGCTTCTTAAGTTCATCCATAGGTTCAGCTACGAACATAACATGTCTTTCTGAAACAACCAATGGTGCTCTAGTTGAATAAGGAATATATGGAACCATTCCAATTTTACCTTCTCCAGCAGCAACTAAAAGAATAGCATCCGTTAAGGTATAGAATCCTTTACCAGCTATTTCTTCGTAAACTACCTTTGCTATAACTTCCTCACCAGATACCATTCTTACGATTTGTACATCACTCATTTTATTTCCTTGTTATTTGTTATTGTGTCTATTATAACACAGTTTATATTAAATGTCAATAGTTTTATCCAAAAAAGTCATCGAGAGTATCTTTCTTCTCAGCTGACCAACCAACCGCATCAAGTATTGACTGAATAGGACTTAGGAATACTTTTTCAAATTGTACTTCAGTATCCACGTATTGATGTAGTCCAAGTTGCTTCGGTAAAAGTCCTGGGACTGCGATAACGTTTTCACGTAACGGATTAGGAACTTTTAAATATAGAAGCTTTACTTTGTCTCCACCTTTAATAGTTTCGAACTTTTTATCGAGTCCTTTTTCTTTCATGAAACTGTTGTACAATATTGCACCGCGAACATGCATTGGAGTACCTTTACGATATAACGTATCTTTATTCTGATACTTGATGATATCATTACAACCACTTGTCTTGGCAATCTTTTCTGGTGCTAGTGATTTGAACTCTTCCTTAAAATCTCGAATGAATCCTTGAGTTGTTGTTTCATCTTCGTTCATTATAATCTCAAAACATTGCTTGAGTTTAGAACGACAGATCTCAGGAGTGGAAGATCTTACTGATTCTAATCCTGTTACTGATACTTTAGGAGTATCGTAGTGAACACCTTCTGAGTTCAACGTATTTAGTATGTAACGTTTCTTAGCAACAAAGATTGCTCTGTTAGTAATCTTTTCACGTTTCATTACCATTGCATTACGATAGGTACCAAGATCAGCAGCAAGCTTTTCGTAACCATCTTCAATAACTTTCTCAACCTTAGTACTACAAATACGATCAAGGAACTCTTCGCCTTTATCTTTATCAATATCAGTCGTACCAAATACTTCTTTAATCAAAGGACCAAAGTCAACGTAGATAGAGTCAGTATCAATATAGATGATATAGTCATGATCTGTTGTACCTAAGGTTTTATTTAAATAATCATTAACCGACTTCTCAGCGTAACGAATACCTAACTGACCTGATGTTGTAATTGCTTCAGCCATTTCATTAATATAGTATAAGAAATATTTGTTAGCAGTTGCACCATAGAGACTGTTCATGGCAATCTTAATTGACATTTGCGAATTGTGTAATTGATTGATCTCACGCTTTAGACGTTTCAGTTCAACTGGATCTTTCTCAACCTCAAACCGCTGTTCTGCTACAATCATTTCTTTCTTAATCACAGAACGGTTATTATAGTATTCATCAATGATTGTTGGAATAACACCTACCTTTCTATTATCAAAGCAAACGCCATTAGCAGCAACTGAGCGATCATCAAACCTACTCTTGTATTCGCCATTAAGAACCATGTCTTGAGTTACGAATTCACGTTCTCCATCCATATAGGTTTCAGGAGACATATTGTATTGTAACATCAAGTGAGGATATAGTGAGTTAAGATCGAAGGATACAACCCAAGGATGCATTCCAACTTTAGGATCTTTAACATAACCACCAACAAGATCACCAGCCATCATCCCTGGGCCACCTTTCAGTGGAGGAACAACTTTGTCATTCATTAGCTTACGGTAGATTGTTGATTCCCATATTCCTACAGTACCAAACGCATCTCTGTAATTAACACCACCATCATAGGCAACTGTCATAACTAACGCAAGCAAACCGGTTTCTTCTTCAAGTCGAGCAATCAGCTGAGTATCTTTTAGATTATAGTCAAGATACAATTGAGGATTCTCATCGTACAACGCAGTTAACGAACCGTACTCAGAATAGTCAATCTTTGTTTCACCAAGTACGACATAAGCAATATGATCTAACTTGTATGATTCTTGAGGACCGTACTTGTAACCAAACTTCTTGAAACAATCCATGTAATCAATAATAGCAACACCCATAACAGAATAGGTATAAGCCATCTTGCCAAAGATCTCTCGAGATGTTTGACGAATTGATTTATGCGGAGATAAACGCTTTGCGGTTTCTTCACCAAGTAAACGAATGATTCTTGTTACAATATACTGCATGTCAAAATACTCAACGTTCCAACCAGTTACCACATCAGGATAATCAGTTGTCCAGAGTTTCATAAAGTATTGAAGTAACGCGCTTTCTCCGTTGATGCCATCAAATAAAACAAACTTAATCTTGTCTTGAGGAATATCAGTAACTGTTTTAGTCTTGTCATAATCTTTACGACCAAGTACATAATAGATATCTTCTCGAGAACTATGATAAGCAATAGATGTAATTTCTTTATCAGCAGTATCCATGTTAGGATAGCCATCACGAATATCTACCTCAATATCAAACGATACGATATTGACTTGACTTACGTCATATGTAATCTTGTTAGGGTATTCTTGTTGAATAAACTGAGTGACATAGTTAGTAGATCCAAAGATCTTCATACCGTGTACACCTTTATATTCTTCAATGAATGTTTTTGCTTCACGCATATCTCCAAATTTTGTTGGAGAAACAGGAAGGCCACCTTCAGTTAGAGACTGATAACCTTCAGCGCCTGCCTTTGGTGTATGGATGTATAGTGTTGGTTCAAACGGAACACGATACGAAAAACGTTGACCGTTCTCATATCCGCGATGTAGAATATTATTACCGTATCTTTCGACAGACGTATAGAATGTTGTCATAGTGTATATATTGCTCTTTTCAAATTTATGGTACCATTATAACAGGTTTTGCGTCTGATGTCAATGGTTATTGTACTAACTCCGAGAAGTTCTTGATTTTCTCAAACTTGAGGTTGTTCTCAAACTTTTCAGCGAACTGATCTCCACGATGTGATATGACAAAGATATTATCATCGTTGTTCAAACCATGTAGTGTTTCAATCAAACTCTCAATACCAACTCCATCCAAAGCACCATCCAACGTTTCATCAAGTATTAATAGATTCGTTGATACAGAAGATCTCAATTTAGCAACTGATCTCCAAGCCAACATAATTGATAACGTGATACGTAACTTCTCACCTTCAGAGAACGATGCATAGGTAAACTTATCTCTGAACCTTGAACGAATTACTTCATCAAAGTTTTCATCGAGTTGAAAGTCAACGAATAGATCGAATGCAGCAAGATACTTGTTGATGAGTTTATTAATAACAGGAATGTACTGAGATATAATCTTTGCTTTAATACCGCCATCTCTCAATATCAATTGAACAATGTTTAGTACTTCGTGTTCATCAAGAAGTTTAGATCGTACATCTTGTAGATTAATAACAGCCTTCTGTAGAGCAATAAGCTTTGAGGTATCGACTTCGTCAACTTCTTTCTTAGCTGTATCAAGATCCTTTTTATAACTCAATAAGGCGTTCTTAGCCATTTTGATTTCAGCACGAGTTTCAGAGATCTTAAAGTTAACTGATTGAATCTGTTCTTCTATCTTTGAAATCGAGTTAAGTCTTTTCGTATGCGTTTCAATATCTGAAGCAACAGTAACTAACCCAGCTTCAATTGCTGCTTTACGTTGATTCTTATCTATGATCTGTTCTTGTTTGAAATCATGATCTATGCCTTGCTTACAAGTAGGACAATCATCATTATGTTCGTAGAACGATAGTTCCTTTTCAAACGCTTTACGATTTCTTTCAAGTTCAGCTCTTTGCTCACTTGCTTCTGTATACTTTGCCTTTTCATCAGGCTTATCAGAAATATCCTCGTAGAGAGTTTTGATTACGTCGTCTTGAGTATCTATTGTTGTGTTCTTTGTTTCAATTTCATCAATATGACCAGACATCTTATCTTTGATCTTATCGACTTCAATAGACTTCAGATTACGTATTGCTTCATCGCTTTCTTCCTGCGATTCTATTTTGCTATCAATGATTTCTATATTGTATTTGTTGTCGTTAATATCAGTCTTGATAGCGGACATACGTTCTTTTGCTAACGTACCCATAACACTAAAGACTTGAATATCCAATAGGTCTTCGATAATCTCACGACGTTGATATGCTCTAAGTTCCATGAAAGGAATATAAGTAGCAGATCCAAGTACGACGATTTGATTAAAAGCTTTGAAGTTAATACCTAGAATGCTATCTTCAAGGAATCCTTGATAGTCTCGAATAGATGCGTCTTTGTTAATCATAGCACCGTTCTTCCATATCTCAAAGATATTTGGTTTAATACCACGACGAATCATATACTTATCTGAAGCAGCTTTAAAGTATAACTCTACAATGAGTTCTTTATTATTAATAGAGTTAACTAGCTGAGCTTTGTTAATATTTCTAAAAGGTCGACCATATAGGCCAAATACAATTGCATCAAGTAGAGTACTCTTTCCTGAACCATTAGACCCAGCAATCAATGTACTAGGAACTAGATTCAAGTCAACTGTAGTAAAAGTATTGCCAGTTGATAGTATGTTTTTATATTTTACTTTCTCAAAATTGATTCTCATTATAAACTAAGTGCCTCATGATATAAATCATCTATCAACGTTTTAACCTTACCCTTATCAACCGTAGTCTCAAGTCCGTTAATATACTGCGATAATATTTCTGTCGTATCTTTTGTTTCATCGAGAATTTCATCAACACCTTCTGCGTCTAAATTCAGATGATCATCTACTGCTCTAACATCAACAGCTCCACATTCGGACATACGACCCATAAACATATCATAGAGATATGCGTTGGTTCTGTTTTGTACAATTACTTTAACAAACTTATCTTTATATTGATCTACGTCATAATTAGCAACATCGTCAACTGTCCACGTATCATCATCGTAGAATACTTTATGGAATACACGATTAGGATTCTCAATCTTAACCATCTCTCGCGTTTCAGTATCAAATATATGGAAACCACGACTGCCTTTATAATCAGACCATGTCATTTCGTATGGCGATCCAAGGTACTCAACATTACCATATCTTGAAGGATGGTGGAAATGACCAGAGAACGCAGATTCAAAATTCTTAAACACGTTCATATCAATACCATGCGTACACAACGCACCTTTCATCATCTCAAAACCTTTTACTTCAAGGTGACCCATTAATATATTAGCATCAGAGTTCTTTACAATTTCTAGATTCTTTTCACCGTTCTCTTTATTGAGCCACGGTAACATAAGGAATTTTGTAGATCCCATCTGTAACTCTACGCCTTCATCTTGATATAAAGTAAACTGAGGATACTCTTGAGTTAATAGATTCATACTATTGATTTCGTTAGTACTTGCATAATAAGTATCATGGTTTCCAATCAGTGCATGGAAATCAATTTTACGTTTAACTAACTCATCAAATAAGAACTCCTTACCTCTTTGTAAGGAAACGTAGTTAATATACTTTCTACGGTCAAATGTATCTCCAAGGTCAAACACAGTTGTAATACCATGTTCATCTAAATAAGGAAAGAATACCTCTTGGAAAAACTTTCTTTGGACTTCATGGAATACTGCTGAGTCGCCTCTACACCCGATGTGAATATCGGTTACGATAGCTATCTTCATAATTTACCTTCATCTCTCAATTGTTTGCGAATCTTTGTCGCGGATATAGCTTGGTGGTCTTTATTTAAAATCATTCCCGTTACTCCTTTACTCCAAGCCTGATATACTTATACCATAACCTTTCATGTCCATAATATAATATAAACTTTATTACCATATCAGCAGCAAACACTGAGCCAATTGCTTTTGGTGGTAAACCAAAATATAAAGCGATGCAAGCTGTAGTTGTACTTGCTATGATTCGCCATGTTGTTGCTTTTGCTAAGTGTCTTAGCTTTGTTACTTTTTCTGCCATTGTCCGTCTAAAATTAATTGACCGATTTCTTCGTGAGCATCTGGATAAAAACTAGATATCTCACAATCGACTTCGGTGGGTTTCTCAAAGATCGCGTTAGTATCTTCGAATCTGCCTTCTTTTATTGTGTTCATGTAAATAGTATAGTCAGGATTAAATTGATCTCTTGCTTTTTGAAACGGACAGACGAAATCTGTAATTGCTATCTTTCCTGCCTTTACGACACCGTCAGATAGAAATTTCATTCGCATTGCTTGTCTCATTCTACCTTCGTCGGTAAAATCCCAATCGTTATACTCTTCCCTTATTTTGTCTGCGTTAATCCATACACCACCAACCATATCCGCTAACGGTTCAGCTAGTGTACTCTTCCCTGAGCCTGGGAGGCCAAATATTAGTATCTTCACTATTTTGTATCTGACTTATCTTCGGCAGCTGCATTGGCAGCAGCTTCAGCAGACCTTTCAGCAGCTTCTTCTTTCTTAACTTTAAGTTTAGTTTCAAAGTCATCAATGAACTCACTGATATAGTCAGGCAGTATAGCACCAACCATAGTTCCAGTTGAATCGTCGAATACTTCAGAATCAAACATTTGTCTTTGAGACGCTTTAAATTTAATATACATCTGCTTCTTCTCTTTAGAGATTCGGCGTAGGAATGCATACCAAATAATTTGAGTGAAGTAAGCAAATGGATTTTGCGATTTCTCTGGATTAAAGTTATGTATATATTGAAGACAATTCTCAATTCCGTCTGAGATCATTTCTTCCTTATACATATATCCACTAAAGTTTGGACGCGTTGCCAATCTCTGAGCAATCATCATAATACATTTACCGATATAGTCCGGTACTTGTGGATTCTTATCACCGCAGTTCTCTGCTTCTTTGCATAGATCACCATAAGCGATTAAGGCTGCAAGTAGATCTTTGTTGTTTACGTAATTCTTTTTCTTAGCCATTTCAAATAATATTCCTTATAGTATTGTTGAAATAATAGATTATATTATACAACAGTTTTGTGTTCATGTCAATAGTTAGTTTCTAATCCGTTTGAATCTTTTTTCATTAATATGAAAAAAACTATTGACATTTTGTTTTTTCCTTGTATAATAGATATATCGTATCTTAATAAACCATATTAGATGTCTACGGTAAATATCTTAAACGCAAATTGTTCAGACGAATAAATTTCAATTCTTTTCTTAAAATGTTCCATCGTATAATTAGAATACGAACCTGAACTCAAATCATCAGCGATATCATAAAGGACTGCTTTCTGGGAGTCCTCAGCTTTACGCAAACTTCTTCCTATTGATTGTAATACTTTAATCTCAGACTTCGAAGAAGTAGCAAAGATAACATTATCCAATCTTTTAATATTAACACCAGTACTGAATACACCGTAAGAAGCAAGTATATCATGTTGCTTAATTGGATCGTTCTCAACTAGATGTCGAACTCTTTCGCGTTCATCCCCTTTCGTGGCACCGTATATAAAATGCAGTTCACGACCTTCTTTCTTTAACATTGGTGCGAGTACTTTACCATGTTTCTCAACCAAGTCAAATAGAACTAGATTGTTCTGACCTTTTAGAGACCATAACAAATTACGTATAAAAAGATTTCTCTTTTCATGATTAACAATAAACTCTCTTTCAGCAGGCCATCTACGTTGTGCTTCTTTTACCTGACCCATTGCCTTTTTAAATTCCTTTCGTACTTCTTTTGAATGCGATAGAACAATTGCTTTAATCTCAAAGTCAGCAACAGTACCTTCGTCCATTAAACGTTTAGTACTAACGATTCTTTTTACTTCGCCGAAACAACCTTCAAGTACTAACCTATGCGTTTTACTTTCAGCTGATTTAAGAGTACCTGTAAAGCCATGACGGTATTCGCAGTTATTCATTTTATGCATGATCGTTGTTAAAGACTTAGCTTGGAACGTATGAGCTTCATCACCCATGACACAACCGAACTGGTCAAACCAATCTTTATCTTGTTTAACTAATGACTGCCATGTAGATATAACAATAGGAGCTTTAGTATTCTTATCAACTCCACCTTGTATTTTATAGATTAAAGATGCATCACAACCGTAATCAACAAAGTCACCGGCCATCTGATGCACTAACGATATAGTTGGAACAATAATTAATGTTCTTAATCCTAATGATTGATAGTAATGCTGCTGTAACAAATAAATGATTAATGATTTACCTGAAGATGTTGGAGATAGAGATAACGATCTTCTTTTCTGAATAGCGTTAATAATATATTCTTCTTGGTAGTCGCGTGGTGTAAATTTACAATTGATCTCTTTACATAACTCAGCAATATAGCCTTCTTCTACTAGTTCGTCAGCGCCAATACCATCAGGAGCATCTAATACATAGTCTCTATCATCACAAAACTTTTTAAGATGGGCATATAGACCAACGTATAAAACTGGTCGCATAGGTTGAAACATACGAATAGTTCCATCCCATATTCTTGCTTTATATTTTGGAGAGAATTGATAACCTTCAGGCTTAAAAGAAAAGTACTCTGACAATTCCATCTTAACACCTGAATCAGCCACGATTCTCATATAGACCGAATCAACTGGATCTATTGTAATTACTTCACTCATTAATCATTCGCTTTTAATATTATTTTAATTAGTTTAGGTACGTAAACAAAGAATAGTGCTGAACCCCAAAATATTAGTAGTGCTATTACGTATACTTTCCAGTTTGATAGATTAACAGCGAATCCTATAGACACCAGAGCAATCCATAATGTATCTGCTAATCCGTGGACTATCTTCCACTTACTTCCGAGCTTGGCCATTAAGGCTTCTCTCTTTGTAGCAAACCAAGGATGTACATGACGCATAATCACGAATCCTTCGTTAAGAACCATTAATATAAATCCAATCCAAAAAATCATAGCTTCACCGCCAATAGTAGTAAGATAGCAAGTAGTAACATGTTAGTCATAAAGATACCTATTGCTAATATCGTATGATACCATATCCATCTAGTTTTGTATGCGTTTTCAACAGTTAATGCCGTAGGATCTATATCATCCTTCATCATATCTATTACAACTGTTTCTTGTTTAATTTGTTTTACTTCTGGTTTCTTCCAGAATCTTGTGATCCAATCCATTATTACTAATAGTCTCCTGCTTGGAATTTCAATACATCAATCATTGATTTGATAATGAAGTTCCGGCTGTGTAGTGTTTTTATTATATCTTCGAGGTAGTTTGCATTGGCAGTATGAAAATCAATGGTGAGACTCATTTTAATAACATCTTTATCTGCTTGAATGTATTTGTCTAAATCGGCGCGAAGTACTTTAAGTTGGTACGGTCTCCAACCATTACGCTTGAGTTCTTCTTCCGACATTGATCCGTCATAATACTCACGCTTAAGCATGTGCATTGAGGTATAGTCTGATTTGAGTTTTTTAACACGAAGTACTTCCTTATAATAAAGGTTATAATACTTCGAGTGCATTTGAGGTATTCTTCGAGCTTCACCTACTAAGTTCGTTTCATCAATAATGCAATCCACTGCCCATAAGGCTGATATATCATTTGTATCCATAATTTATTCCAAAACTTTAAATTCATATCTATTATATCAAATAATAGGTCACATGTCAATAGTTGATTCTATAATTGTTCCATCTGCATTGTATCATATCGCATTGTAACACTACAAGTTGCATAGGCAACATCTTGCACATTAATATCAAGATCAATCTGTCCGAGATTTGTAGGAAAGCAATTCGTAAACTTAAACCGCAGATTTGGATTCTTGTGCGAGTTAGTTACTGTAAGTATAATATCAGAAGTAACTCCATCTTTACCTGCGTCTATTAAAGCTCGTTGCTTTGTTGATTCAGGAGAAGCAATACCTTCCATCCAATTTAATATTTCTTTATAGTTATTCATATTCTCATCAACGATAAAAGTTAGAGTCAAATCGTCGTACTGTATTTTATCTTGCTCCATATAAATCGCGGCTAAAGGAGTATCAATAGTAACAGGAGTAGCACTAATAGATGGTATCGTAATCTTTTGAGTAAAGAACTCAACGTTAGGAATACGTGATATGCTTATCGCAAAATTCGATGGAGATAAGTAATTGTTAATGATTTCTGGCATGGTCTCAATTCCAATAAATAGTTCTATAATTGTTTATTAATACTATTTATATAAAATGAGGTAGATCATGTTTGATGTTAAAAGTTTGAATTATGAAATGGACACCGCAGGGATGTCAATGAACGAAGTCACTAACCTGCACAATCAGATGTTTGTAACAAAAGACTATGATTGGTGGTATGATGTTTTGCCTGATGATATGGTAGTTGATGTTGGCGCAGGAATTGGTATGTTTTCCGCTAAAGCTTTAGATGCTGGTGCAAGGAAAGTTTATATGATTGAGCCGAACAAAAGATTACTTAAGACTGCGTGTAAGAACGTATCGGAACACATGTTCAGTCAAGAAGAACCAAAAGTATTACCTATTCATGCGGCTATGGGTAGAACTGATGTTGATCTATCTAACATATATAAGTCTGCTTCATTAATCGAAGATACCGAAGAACCTAAATTAATGTCCTTGCCTGAATTAATAGAGTACTACGATTTAAAAACTATTGACTTTTTAAAGGTTGATGCTTGTGGTGCAGAGTTTAATATTCTTCATTGGGAACACAGAGACTTTCTATTAACTCAGGTTAGACATATTGCTTGTCGAGTTTATTTGTCTACTCAGTATGGAGCTAACCAAAAGTTTCTTGACTGGAGAGATCAGTTTCTAAAAGTAGCTCGAGATCAAAACCGATTATACTTTCAAGATCCAACGATGATAGAAAAGATATTTAAAAATGATTGGCACAAACACGTACCGATGAGCTTTATGGTTTATATTAAGAATTGGTAATATACAACATAAAAGAACTCCATTTAGAAAAGTCTCCGGCGTTTAAGAAATTATCGTCGTAGGCTTTTTCTCTATCTTCATGTTCAAGAAAGCGAACTTGGTTTGTATCAAACTTCGTTAACAAACCATCTCTGAATTTTTTCCAATTGTGTACACAACCTGAATAGGCGTTTAGGTGAAACTCAACTGCGATATGTTTTACGCTCTGTCGTAGATATGGAAAGTTTATATCAGTAAAGATACCATACTCACCACCTTCACAATCAATCTTTAAGTAATCTATTTTTGGTATATTGTAATCAACGACTAAGTCTAAGAACGACATCTTTTCGTAATCACTACTACCTTCGCCAACCTCACCAAAGATATTATCAAAATGCTTTGCGGTAGATCCAATCCCTGCGTGAATAGGCTCAACTGGAGTACTGCCATTGTCTATATGATAATCTGCAGTGTTTCTTAAAAGAGTTTTGAGATGCTTCTTGCTAGGTTCAACACTAACGATACGACTTGCAGAACGATCCAAAGCATGACAAGTAAAGAAACCAACACAAGCACCAATGTCGACAACCACGTCACCTTCATTAACGTCACGCCACCAAGTATAATCTTTCCTAAAAAAGAATTCATGATATAATGTCTGTACATCTGTTATTGGTAATCCTTCAGTAATTAAATTAAGGTTTAGATATTTTCCTGTATTCATACTAATACTTCCACTAGGTTCATCAATACGGCAGTACCACTTATTGCACTACCAATCATAATTGCCTTATCATTCCAACAGTGTCCAACGTATACCCAAGAGCTTGCTGCTAATGCATAACATATTTGACCTGTGATACTAAATCCTGCACTCATTATAAACACGCCGACCACCCCCAATACAGTTGCTAACCATTTAACGTAACTATCTACTGTTCCTGTTGGAGTAGCCGGCTTCAAGTCCTCAACTTCTAATTGAAGTACTTCCATTTCTTCTTTAAGTCTTTTACGTTCGGCGTTAAGTTCCATAGCAAGTCTTCCTGCTTTGGACATTGTACTTCCGGCAAACTCTGCTTGAATCTCAGGACTAATTTGACCTTCTACTTTTGCTACTCGTTCAGCTTCGTCCCTATTCATATCAATTACCAGTTATGTATGTTACCAGCTATAATAAAGAAACAAGTACAAAAGTTTACCAACACAATAACAGTTCTAATCATTGCTATCTTGTCGGCTTCTCTATCAGTCGTTCCTTCCTTTTCGCCTATTGCTTTTGCCCATAGCCGCCATAAGTTTTTCATTTTACAAAGTCTTCTTGGATATAATCTTCAAGCATGTTCCGTGCATACTTTGCCATCTGCTCGAGTTTAATAACTAAAAGTTCTGCATCAGGAATATCTATAGGTCGAATCTTATCGTATATTGTATAACTTTCAAAATGGTTCTCAATCAATTTTTCAAAATCAAAGATTGTTTCAATAGAAGGTTCACTGTAGTTAGCACCAACAAAGATAGAAACTTCAACGCCTCTCTCGTCTATGTGCGCTGATGTATCAATTTCTAATTGAGTTGTATTGCTATTACTTGCCACTATACATTCTCCAAGTCTGTTTTAAATTGTTCTGCTGGCGAAGTCTTTTCCCATAGGCTTAACGTTTGTTTACTATCAGCAATCAGTTTCTTTAACTTTACAATTTCTTCTTGTGTAAGGTTCAAGATACTTAATGCGAGCAATCGGTTTGTATCACCTCCTAGTGCCGATGTCTCTTGCATTATTTGATTGACGACCTGTACTTTAGTGTTATCCTTAAACACAATACGACCATCAACATTTGCCTGAATAAACTCCATCTTGACATTAAGCCAACGGACCTCTTCATTATACTCTTTAACGCGAGCGTCAATTCTCTGCTGTAGTATCCCAAGGCGGTAGTCACAAAAGTCCTTTATAAGGGATCGAGCATCTGTGTATTCGCGAAGTTTACCTTCAAAATCTATAACTGTTAGGTTTTGTGAGAATGGCTTGCTTAACTTGAATTTGGTAATAAGCTTTATATCATTCCATTTAGCAGAAGATAATTTAAGTTTAACTTCAAAGTGGAAACCGTTCTTATTACATTTGTCTTCATAAGATACAATATCACCTTCATCTTCGAGCTTATCTAATACCTTAACATAACCTTCTCGGTCAAATCCGTATGGTACTTCAGTAATAGAAACAGCAGTCTTGCCTTTCCTTACAAAGGTACCGTTGGCAGTATACTTAGTAGGATCTTCTTTACTCTGTTCAACTGTCCCACTGAAATCAGGAAACTTAACTGAAGGCTTTATAGTAATCTTGCCTTTATCTAAATACTGAACACAAGCCTTTCTAAGATCCTTAGGATTGTGTGGTAGTATGTTTGTAGCAAATCCTGTAGCAATACCTTTGGTTCCATTCACTAACACTAAAGGAAGGATTGGAAGGTAGAATGCAGGCGGTTCATGTTCAGGATCTTCATGAACTGGACTTAGATCAATATCTTTAACATACTTATTAAAATTATCGTGAACTCTTGAATAGACATAACGAGCTGCACCAGCTTCTTGAATAAGTCGAGTACCAAATGATCCACGACCTTCAATAAGACAGATGTTGTTATTCCATTCAGCTGCCATCAGTTGTCCTGCACCAGCAGCAGATGATTCACCATGATTATATCCATAGTCAGATATAATACCTGAGACTGCGGATACCTTTTTAAAATCACGTTTGCTATTAATCAGCGATGAATACAAATAGAACCTCTGAACCGGTTTCAGTCCATCAATCATATTAGGTATTGCACGTGATTCAACCGTATACATTGCGAATGCTTTCCACTCGTTAGCAGCTACCTTACTAATAGGATAGTTATTGCCTTTAAGCTGTTCGGTGAACATTGTCAAATCCATTAATTATTACCTTTATTAATTTATAGTACCATTATATACTAGTTCTTTATGAATGTCAACCATTACGCAAACATATATTCTTTACGCAAACTGGAATCCTTACCGAACATCATCTGAAATACAGAAGCATCGTCAACAGTTACAGTGTCGTACATTGGCTTGTTAATAATAGAATGATATTCTTCTTCTGTTAATGATCCTAAGCCCTTTATGTATCGGTGCTTCCATCCATCATTCTTTTTGAACTCCTGAGCCTCTTCGTAGGTATAGAACCATTTAACAGTCTTATCCTTTGTAGAGATCATAATAGGAGTTCTTGTAATCTGAACTCTGTTCTCTAATAACAGTCTAGGCCAAAATTTGTAAAAGAACGCAATTAACAATGGTGATATATGTCCTATACCGTCATGGTCAGCATCAGTTAATGTAGCAATATATTTGTATGTCATATTGTCTACACTGTCTTTATCGTTGATGTCTAGTCCTAGAACCGCTACCAATTCCGATAGTTCTTTGTTCTTTAATACTTCCGCAGGTTTCATATCCCAAGTATTCATAATGACACCACGTAATGGAAAAGCTCCAACAGTATCAGGATCTCTAACCTTTAATAGGAATCCCATCGCTGAGTCACCTTCTACAATTTTTAACGTAGCATCATCTTTGTTAGCAGATATATGTTTAGCAACCTTTACCTTACGAAGTTTCTTTTGAGCCAATGTAGCAGCTCTTTTATCTGCGGCTGCCTTCTTAGCTAACTGAGCCTCGATAATTGGGTCAATAATTTCAGGAGTGTTTAGAATCTTGTTAGCAAGCCATTCAGCATCACGAACTCTACAAGTCTCAAGGTGTTCCTTTACATTACCAAAAGGATTCGTTAGACGTTCTTTTGTTTGAGAATCGAACTTAGGATTAACAAAGTTCCTAGCAAACATAACAAAAGTAATACCACTCTTAATCGTAGTCTTTAATACTTCAACCTTATGACGTCTTTTAATCTTTACGGTTAACGTATCAATAATTTGATTCATAAAGTAATCAACGTAAGTACCACCCTGTCTGGTGTTTACTCCATTAATGTAACTGTTAGTTCTGAACCCATCTTCCGAAGGAGCAATGAAGTAAGACAGATTGTTTGTCTTTTCCATAATGGATATGTCAGAGAACATAGCAACGTACTTTTTGAAATCATTAATAGCAACCTTCTTTTTATTAAAGGAAAACTGTATCTCAGGAAATGCCATCTGTAAACTGATAAGACGATCTTCAATTAATGTGATCGTATCAAGTTGGTCCAATGAATCAACCTCAAACAAGTCAAAGT
>Ga0302114_10001322_pt1 | contig 16354 bp, 11 predicted proteins | sample AG5_Surface_MG_FD_203107 | JGI IMG/M metagenome (GOLD analysis project Ga0302114, IMG submission 203107) | Marine microbial communities from Western Arctic Ocean, Canada - AG5_Surface | ecosystem: Environmental > Aquatic > Marine > Oceanic | place: Canada: Western Arctic Ocean | collected...
CTGCGAGAGGCCGAGGATGATCCAGCCGGTGGCGCAGCAGTCGCCAGCCTTGGCGTCGGACGCCGCGCGGCCCACCTGGCAGGGCGTGCAAAACGTCCCGCCGAGGCACGAGTGGAGGTCGTCGAAGCAGTCGAAGAGGTTGGAGGTGTACGCGCGGCTCTCGGGGTGCATCATCCTGGTGTGGATACCTCGCGTGTCCCCCATCGGCCACAGCGGCGGGTAGGTGGGCGGCGGGAGGAACGGGGGAGGCGCGTGCATCCCGGGGCTCACGCCGAGCGCCCCTTGGGGGTATTGGATCTCGTATGGGTTCTGGTGCGCGACGCTCACGACGGTGGCCACGGGCGCCGGGTTCGGGCCGTAGCTCGGCGCCGCGGTCGGGACGGTGCCGCGCGCGGGTTTGTTCTCCTTGTCGCTCATGTCGGGCGGCTCGCGGACGCTGCGCGCGGGGGAGAGTGAGGTTCATTCCAGGCTGGCATTAAAAAAAATAGACGACCTTCTGCAACGGGACGCGGCGCGACGATTGCACGTTCAACACGGGCAGACGGGGTGTGTGTGACGGGAGTCTCCCCTTCCTATTGAACCTACGATGCTAGCTAACAGTGCTACGGGTCAGAGCTCGTCGTGTTCGCTCTCGCTCGCGAATCCCTCCGACGGCCCTTTCCACGTCCCAAGGTCCGAGTACGCGTCGCGCCAGATGCCAGCCTTGGCGTACCGGTCCCTGCAGTTCCCCAGCCTCAGCGCGTTCCTCTCCGCGATGCGCTTCTGGGTCCCGCGCCTCTCGCGCTCGGTCATCTCGCGCCAGTTTTCGATCCGTCGCATCGTGCAGTCCTCGTTGACGATGATGGGCCCGAGGTCGTCCAGCGCCACCTTCTCCCCGAACCGAAGCTGACGCGTCGGTCCCGAGTCGTCGGTCCCATCGGCCCCCGAGGGCTCCAGCACGGGGACTCCTCCTCCTCCATCGACGTCGTCCCCTTCGAGCGCCTCGCCTTCCCCGGCCGCCGCCGCCGCGACCCCGGTCGCCAGCAGCAGTAGCACCAGTATCGCGCGTCGCATCGTTCCGAAGCCCCGCCGCGTCGACGCGTGCCCCGGCGCCTTCAGCCTGTGTGCGGTCGCGAAACTTCCACACAGGCGGCGACCTCGTTTTATTTTCCGAGCGAGGGCGCCCCAGCCGCACTTCGAGAGACGCAGTCCCCGTGCGCGGACAACAGTATGGCGGACGACGATGATGAGGTGGTCGACAACACCGCCAAGGCTAACCGCGCGGACATGAACAGCCTCGGTGGAGGGGGCGACGACGACGGCGGCGTGGACGCCGAGGCCGCCAAGAAGCGAGCGCTCGAGATGGCCACCGACGACCTCAAGCAGCAGAAGGCTGCGGAGGCTGCCCGGCTGAAGGAACTCATGGCGGTGAAGATCAGCCAGGAGGACGTGGCGACGATCGTGAGCGAAATCGAGGTGGAGAAGAAGGCGGCGGAGATGAGGCTCAGGGAACACGGCGGCGACGTCGTCGCGGCCCTCAAGTCCTACGTCCTCTAGGGATCTATCTTTGTGGTGCTTAAAAAAAACCAAACAAACAGCCGAGACTCGCGGCGTTAGCGACCCTTAATCGCTCGGCCCCTGGAGGCCATGCCACGCCTGTTCTTGTCCCTCCCCGCGGGCCCCGCATCCTCCGGATCCTCCGCCCAATCCGTGTCGTAGTACGCGTTCGGGGGGCAATGAATCGCCAACCGCCTGGCGCCGCGAACGTCCACGGCGCCGTCACCGACGCTGGCCTTGTCACTCACGCACACCGAGTACCAGAACGTGTCCGCGTTGCTGCACCCGTCGTCGTAGTTCCCCCGGCGGTTACGCTTCAGCAGCGACATCTCCAGGACGCCGTCGACGACGATCCACGTGGACGCCTCCGCCTTGACCGGCGAGTGCAGTTCGCCGTTGATCCGCGGCTCCCCGTCGACTTCGATTGACAAAAAGTTGGATCGAAGGTCCACTCGAACGTCCCTGGACACGACGCAGTTCGCGGGAAGCGGGACGAAGATCTCCACGAACGTCTGCGTCTGCCTCCACTTGTATCCCCCGCAGTCCTCGCCGAGGTTACGCTCGATCGCGAACGAGTCGTAGTAGAGGACGGACTTGTCCTCGAGGGTGGCGGCTTCGTCGGCTCGGACGGCGAGGAGGTCGGTTTCCTCTCGTGCCTTCATCCTTCGCATGTCTTCGGCGTCGAACTCGGGGGGCTTGGGCTTGGGGTTGGCGCGGCCGTACATGTCCTCCATCGTGGTCACCTTGCGCTCGATGCGGTCGACCTCGTCTGTGTGGTTTGGGGTGTAGTGTGGATGGGCGGGTGAGTCGCGAGCAGGTGGTGTTCGTGATGGGCTGGGAGGTGGGCGTTACGGTCGATGATCGAGGCGACGGGTGCGATGATGGGTGGGTCGCACGCACCGTCCTTGAGGACGGCCATCTTGCCGTGCTTGCGCATCCATTTCGCAAACTTGGGCTCGGTCTTCTCGGTGTGATCCGCGAAGTCGTTCTGGCGGCACCACTCCTTGTGGAACGGCCAGTACGCGCGCTGGCACTTGCGGCTGCAGAAGTGGATGCTGTGGCACCGGCTGCACAGCGCGAGGTCCTCGGTGCAGCCGCAGTTGCCGCACTCCTTCGGGACGTGCTGCTCCTCCTGGAAGTGCGCCGCCATCGGAGATGGACGATGGGTGGAGTTGGTGGAGAGGGATGTGGGGGAGACGCGCGGGGGGTTGTGGCGAGGTGGAGGGTCGGGGACGCGACGTCTCGGCGGCACCGAGGCGGGGAGGCGGGCAGGCACCCAGAAACGCTCGAGTGGCAGTTGGCCGGGCCAAGTCATCGCGCGCTTTATTTCCCTTTTGGATAATTGCCCCGCACAACCGACGACGCCACCTGGCCCGCGGAAGGCTTCGAATCGTCGACAAGATGCTCGCGGCGATGCGTGCACCCGCCCTGAACGCCCGTGCGGTCGCACCCCGCTTCGTGGGCGCGAAACCCCGCGCGGTTAAACCCCCGGCGCGGGGGTTTACTCGGCCGGGGGATAATCGCCGCCGCTTCGCGCAAATCGTCGCGGCGGCGGGCGAATACTCGAACGAGATCCCCCCCGCGATGCAGCTCGTCACCGTCACCGAGCCCGAGACCAACCGCACGCTGCTGTGCATGCTCCGCCGGCGGTTCAAGCTCGCGGACGGCGAGGAGCGATGCCTGTGCCTCCCCCTCGACCACCCCATCGACGTGCTCCGCGGCGAAGGGCTCGACGAGACGGAGGACCTCTCCGACATCGGCGACGACGAGCTCGCCGCCATCTTACCCGACATGTCCATGGAGCTCGCAAAGAAAGGGATGCTACTCCAGCGCAGCGCGTTCTGCATGACCGTCCGCGGCGCCGTGCGGTTCAACGAGACGGACACCTTGGTCATGGACACCGGGATGGATGAAGAATCCGAAGGCGTCGAGGTGGCCACGTTTTCATCCGGAGGCAGCAAGTACCTCGTCTACGCACCCATGAACCCCGTGCTCTTAGTCACCAAAGAAGACCCGGGCACTGGCGAGCACACAGTGATGTTCGACGAGGAGATGGACGACGACGTCCTTGAGGAGAACATGGCCGCCGTGGAGGAGGAGCTCACCGACGTGGAGAGCGAACTGTTCGACGACATGGCGGGTTTATTCGACGACGAGCCGGAGGATGGAGACGGGGGGTCGGGCGGTGGGCGAGGCGGGGGACGTGGCGGACGCGGGGGAGGTGGACGGGGGGGACGGGGGAAGGGTGGCGGACGCGGGCGAGGAGGCAAAAAGTGACGAAAATATATTAATAATACAATCCCGTGACGGTGCTTCTTCTCTCACCAGCCTCGGAAGCGCCGCATGGCCTGCCACCCCGGCGGCGGCTTCCCCTCGTTCACCGCGACGTTGTACTTGACGTACGAGCCCATCAGGTACGGGTGGATGGGCAGCGTGAACAACGCGGCGACGAAAAAGCCGATGGACCCGTAAATTTTACTCGCCGTTCTCAGCGGCGGGAAGGACGACACACCCGGCGCGCCCGCGTCACGCAGCGTCACCTTGACCGACCGCGTCGCCGCCGCCGGGAACTTGGCGATGGACGCGGTCTCCGTCCCGGTGAACACGTCGTTGACTCCCCCGCTCCCGCCGTACGTCGCCTTGATCGAAGTCAACCGCCAAGCCCCGAGGTCCTCGCCGGCGACTGGCGCGTACGCAACCGCGACGTCGACGCCGGAGAGCGCACCGACCGTGCACGTCACGTCCGCCGCCGCCGCACCCGCGCCCGCGTCGTCAAAGTCGCAGTCGCTCTCGTACGCGGCGATGACGCGCGTGTGTCCCAGCGCGGTGACCGTGACAGTCGCCGCCGCGTCCCTGGCGTTGAAAGCGGGAAAGTTTGTGACGTACACGGCGGCATCCTCCGCTACGGTGACGTTGGATGACGTCCCGTCGCACTGGGGCGTCCACGGCCAAAACCCGGCGGAGTAGAACGCGGGTACGAAACTCTTCCGCGTGCGCCACTCGGACCCGATCTCGAAGCTCGATTCGAGGTCCGCGTAGGCGCCGCCGACGGACACGCCGCCGCGAAGGCCCCGGTATTTTCCGTCGACATCCGCGGGCGTGAGGTAGCCAGCCTGGCCGCTTCCCCCGTTCAACGCGGCGACGGCTTTGGCGAACGTGAGCGCGGTCGCCGGGTCGACGTAGCCGCACGCGCCGCAGGTGGAGGTGTCCGTGAGCGGTGTCCACATCGCGGGCGCGTCTCCCGCGACGAGTTTATCGGCGTCGACGTCGGTTGTCGCCGCTCGAACCGTCGGCGCGTCGAGCGTCGTCAGGTGTTTGGTGTGGACGTTATCGGCGGTCCACGAGCCGGTGACGACGCGCGCGGCGATCTTACCGGCGACGTCGGTGTCCTGCGCGGCTTGTTCCATGGCGGCCTCCACCTGCTCGCAGACGTCGACGACAGTCTCGCACGTCTTATCACTTGAAAGCGCGACATAGTTGGCATCCGCCCAAGTGTCCCACTGGCTCTGGTCCCACGAGCACGTCACGCCCGTGGCGTCGGAGCACCCGACCACCTGGGCAGCCAAAGTGCAATCGATGCAACTGCGCAGGCGCATCTCGTTCAGCTCGGCTAGACGCGTGCCGACGACCGCTTTCAGCGCAGCGGCGTTGGCGTATTCGACGGGTTCGGCCGTGCCCGCGTTCTCGAGGGTGGTGACCTGGGCTCCTGAGGCTGAGGACCGTGTGAGGACGCGTGCGTTGCCGATCGCCCACGAGCCGTCGTCCGTGCCGAGGTTCAAGGGTCCATCGGCTGAGGACCTGTGCTCGGGCTTGGTCGCGGTGCACAGCACTTGCACGGTCCTCTCGCACGACCCGGTGGGGTGGAGCGCCAACATCGCCGGGCGGTCCACCGCGGCGAGCACCACCTCTTTGTACAGCGTCGCGGGAGCCTCGATTGCGAGGTACGTGTTCCAGTGCGCTCTGCGGAAGTACGCGGCGTGGAAGTTGTTGGACCCCGGCGCGGTGACGCGGTAGTCCCACGCCATGTCCCGGGAGTCCCTGTCCTCGTGGTTGGCCCAGCCGGTCTCGTACGTCAAGAGCAAGATGCCGCCGACGATGCACATGAGCGGGAGGAGTATCAGGGAGGAGAGGCGGACGGCGCCGTTCCACGTGGACGTCTCGTCGAGGAACCGATAGGGCCTGCGGCCGGTGATGACGCCGTCGGCGCTCATCGCGGCGACTCGCGGAGGTCTCGGCGTCTCGTTGTGATGTCGACATCGGAAATTTGGCAAACGGTAACAAACGGTAAAACCGACGCTGAAAATAGGAGCACAGGGCTGATAGTCAGGCCATTTTCTTATTTCGCGTACACTGTTTGCCCACTGCAACGACTATAAATGTAGTCTATAATCGATTCCGCTCTCGGCCAGATCGACGACGCTTCGGCCCTCGGAAGAAATTGGCCCATTCTCGGAAGGATCCCGGACGGCGCCTCGTCACTGTGAGAGACGGTGAGGCCGACAGAGCTCGTCGCCCGCCCTCTCCGTTCACCATGGGCGTCCCCAAGACCAAGGTTCGTACCCTCGCCCACTCCACCGCCGCGTCGCGTCCGATCCACGCGCCCGATCCCCCCGCCGAGACGCGTCGCGTCGCTCGAGTTTCCCGATCGCTGACGCGCCCAATTTCGTCACCAACCTTTTTCTCCGCAGTGGTCCCCCGAGGAGGAGGAGGCGCTCCGCAAGGGCGTGAAGAAGTACGGCGCCGGGAAATGGCGCTTCATCCAGAAGGATCCGGTGCTGGGCAAGATCCTCAACCAGCGATCCAACGTCGATCTCAAGGTGCGCTCGCCGAACCACCCTCGTGACCTCCCCTTTCCCCGCCGACCACGACACGCCACGCGAAGTCGGAGGGGTGCCGCGACACGACGCGCCCTCCCACCTCACCCACCGCACGGCGCCCGACGCTGACCGAACCCGCGCCCACTTCACACTCGCAGGATAAGTGGAGGAACATGTACCCCGGGCACAGCACCGCGGATCCCACGCCCGACTCGGTGAGATCGCGACCCACGACCCGCCGCGCCGAGCGACGATTCCCGTGTAATTCCTCGCCATCATCTTTCATTTTCCCAAACACGACCCCTCGAACGCGTCACACTGACCACACGTACGTCCTCCATCATCGATCCAACCCACCAGGACGACGACGACCGCAAGTCCGGGAGCAGGTCCAGGGGCAAGAGCGCCGGCGGCCGCGCGGCGTCCGACAGCGGCGGCTCGCACCACAGGCGCGGAGCCGCAAACAAAGACTCCGGCAAACGCGCCGTCACGCCCGGAGTCGCGACCAAGGACACACCCAACAAGGACGGGTCCGCCTCGAAACGACGCAAGGCGCCCGTGTCGGAGAAGGCTGGCGGCGACGTCAAGGCTGGCGACGTCAAGGCTGGCGCCGCCGGCGACGATCCGTTTCTGTTCCTCGTGAATGGTGAGTTTCTTTTGGGCAATCTCTGTATGGGCAATTGTGCTGACGTCGTGTTTTCTTTTCAGGCCAATACAGAACCGCGGAGGAGGTCACTCGCGACGCCGCGAGGGCCGTGCGCGACGCCGAGCGAGCCGCGGCGGCGGCTGAGGAGGCGGCCGAGGAGGCTGAGCTGTGCGAGCGCGAGGCGTGGGAGGCGGAGCGGCTGGCGAACGAGCTGCTGGAGGAGGCGGAGAGGCAGAAGCTTATCAGCGACGCGGCGCGGCGGGAGGCTGAGGCGGCGGTGAAGGCTGGAGGGCCCGCTTCCCAACCCGGCGCCGGCGCGAGCACCATCTTCGCCGTCTGACGCCTCGCGAGGACGCACGCACGATTGTACACATGACACACGACGGTAGCAGATACGTTGAGACTGACCACGACGCATAGACGCTGAATAACAAAATAGAAGTACGAGTAAGAGTTACATAAACGAGCTCGTTTGGTCCTGGTGTGTACTACGACGACGGTGTATCCGTATGGGTATTGACATCGGCTAAGGAGCGACGTCACGCGCCCGAGGCATGGCGTCGTCGATCTTGGCTACGTGCGACTGTCCGTCCTCGGTGAGGTGGAACGAGTGGTTCTTCCCTCTCAGGATCTTCCCCTCCGCGTTCCTCGCGGGCTCCGTGCGCACCCTCCCGATCTTCTTCATCCAGTTGAGCAGCCCTTTCATGTGCCGCCTGCTGTGCACCCTCACCCCGTCCGACGTCGCGCGTTCGTACAGCTGCGCCACCGTCATCCCCTCCCCGTCGCGAACGATGCGAAGGAGCGAAGCCATCGGCCCGTCGCCCACGTCGTAGTCCTTGGTGTTCGCGGCCATCGTTCTTGTCCACGCGCGTTGAGACCCGCGTTGGACCATCGTGAACGCCTCATACCTCGCGGGGCACCTGCGTTTGAGATGCGGGAGCGGTCATTGGTCAGCGGGGACGGCGGTGCGTTGGGGGCGGGATGGGTAGAGGCCGGGCTTAGGTTTTGTCATCGGAGAACCACAGTGGGTGTTCCGTGGGTCGGATGGCGATGGGTGGGGCCGGGATAAATGCTCGAGGCGCACCTCCTGATGAGCGACAACAGCCCCGACATCGCGCCGACGAAGCCGGACCTTCCGGTGCGTCGGGTTGTGCGTCGCGAGTCGCGTCGTCGGCTCTCGTAGCCAAAAATCGAGACCGACCCATCGGCCGGACCAATATGGATACTTGTATTTTGAAGGGCCCAGAAGCTGACTGTGGAGCGCGGGCACTCCCTCCGCGCGCAGCCTTTAGCAAGGTCGCGCGAGAGCGGGGAATTAGCTCTGGGCGGCGTCGGGGACTAGCTCCGGCCGTGGACCCGCGGGATACGACTAGCGCATCCCCGGTCTCGCCCAACCCGGCCCGTGACGAGCTCCACAGTCGTTGTTGCATTTGGTGTTGAATCGATATGGACCCGCCTGGGGGAGCCCCGGGCCCGACGCCCGGGGATGACTCCCCCGACGGCCAGGGATCCACCGCATCGACCCCCGACCCGTTCGCGTTCGGCCGCGCGCCCAACAGCCCCGAACGGCCCGCGCGTCCATCCGGTGGAGCGTCCACCTCCACCTGGTCGCCAACGCACGGCTCCGCATCGATGACCCGCTCGCGTCAGGGACCACCCGGTCAAACGCGCGCGCATCCAACGCCGTCCGGCTCGGCGTCCGCGAAGAGCTACACCACCCTCCAGGGGACCCCACACGCGGGACACACGGACGCACGCCACCAGACACCGAACGTGAGCCACCAGACCCTGCACGGCACGCCGCTGCCACCGACGGGAGGAGGACTCGGCTCTGGCGTCGCTGCGCCGCACTGGGCGTGGATCCCCAAGGATGGCGAGGTCTTCGCCGCCGCGGACCCGGGCACGTGCCGGCCGATGATGTGCGACCCGGTGGTGGACGACGACACGCGCGCCCCGGGGGTCATCGAACCCCTGCACGTGATGGAGACAGACGAGAAGGGCTTCGGGGACGAGCCGCACGTTCCGTTTCGACTCCCCGGCGACGAAGCCGGCGTCGGACACTCGAGTTCACCGTCGGACACTGTCATCCATGGCACGCCGACGTCGTCCACCGCCGTACCCGTGCTGAAGGACTCCACGCGTCACGCGTTCGAGGTGAGGCTCCGCGCGGACTGGGTGGGAAGCAGGCGGGTGAGCTTCGGAACGGAAGGGACGCCGCGCGAAAGCGGCGCGGGACCTTCGAACGAGTTTTCCTTCGCGACGCCCGCCGGCGGATTCGGGTCGCCGTTCGGTGCCCCGCCGCAGACGCAGTTCACGGGCGGGAGCGTGTCCAGCGCGAGTGACGGCAGCCCTGTCGGGTTGGGAAACACCGCACTTGGTGACAAGGCGGCTTCCGCGAAATCGTGCGGGTCCGTCGGTTTGGTTTCCATCTTCACCGGAAAGTACCTGCAGGCGCGTCGTAAGCGCCCGCACCGGCTCCAGTTCTTCGGGGATAAGCGGGGCGTGTACGAGACGTGGGAGGTGATCGGCGGCGCGAGGTCGAAGCTGCGCCGGTGGCGCGCGTGGGGCGCGCTGGCGGGTGACGGGGTTGACGACGGAGGGGCGATTAAAACGACGATTGGCTCGGCTTCGGCTTCGGCTTCGGCTTCGAGCGCGGCGTCGTCCCGGTTCATGGGCGGCGACGACATGCGCGCCGCGCTCGTCGACCTGTTCGAACGCGACGTGCCGTTCGAACGCCTCGGGTCACGGGACGTGCTCGTCGTCAGGTCCAAGCAGTCGCCGAGGCGGTGCCTGCTGCTGGTGCGGCTCACGCTCGCGACCGGCGAGCCGGTGGTGAGCCAATCCCCGGGGAAATCGGGACCGAGCGAATCCGGGCTCGGTTCGTTAGCGCACCGTACGCGGCGCCGGTCCTCGCCCACGCCCAGGCGTTCCGAGGGGAGCATACGATTCACGATGCACGATGACTCGCCGTCGGAGGTTCGTTCGAGGCGCGAGTCGCGGACCCAAAGCGTCGGGTCAGTCTCCGGCCGAGAGAGCCAGGGCGAGGTGACCGCCTCGCTGGATGCCCTGGACGTCATGCAGCTCAGTAATAAGCTACTCGCCGGGTTCGCAAGAGGCCGCGGGGAGACGCGCAGGGCGCAGAGGCAGGCGTACTTCGCTTGGAAGGCGCACACGCGGGAGACGGTACACGCGCAGGCGAGGGCCGAGATGATGGGCACGCTCTACGAGAAAAAATGGCGGCAGCGGCTGCTCACCGCGTGGGAGCGCAGGACATCGGAGCGTCGCGCCAAGCGTTGGAACCAGGAACGGATGAACCTGCGGGTCCGGCAGTGGCGCGCGCGGTGGACCTGGCGGCGATGCACCCTGGGCTTCGTGAGGTGGCGACTGCTGGCGAGGAAAGCCGCGACGGCGGGTGAGTTTTTGGAAAGGTTCGCCAGGCGCTGGATGCACTCGGTGGCTTCTAGGTCCTTCGCGCGGTGGCGCGTGTACGTCTCGGACACCGCGCGGATGCGCGTCGCCGCGCGCCGCGTCGTGCGTCGCATGCGTTCTGTTAAACTCTCCGCCGCGTTCGATCGTTGGTCGGAGAGCGCGGGTGACTCGAGGTCGGCTCGTCGAAAATTGTACTCGGCGGCGACGGCGCTTCGTAAAACGCACGTTCGCCGGGCGTTTCGTCAGTGGAGCGACGCGACGGAGACGACGCGGCGGCGTGGACACGCGGAGAGGCGCGCGGACGTTCTGTTCGTGCGTTCCACTCGCGCGTTCAAGTCTGACGCGTTCGTATCCTGGGCGAACTTCGCGACGGCTAAACGGATATCTCGGTACCGGTTCGAAAAGGTGAGCGCCAGGTGGCGTCGCCTGGAGACCGTCCGTCCCTTACGCGCGTGGCGCGAACAGGCCAGACACGTGCGCACGATCCGCGCGCACATGCGCAGCACGTACCTCGCGGATCTCAAACACCTGGAGCGCGGCGCCGTGCGTCGAGCGATGGCGTGGTGGAGGCTATGGACGGAATCAACCAGGCGCACCCGCCTCAACGCCGAGGCTAAGCAACGCACCGAGCTCAGGCTGCTCGAGGTGGTCGCCAATCGCATGCGCCGGTTCGCGGCCGCGTCCGCGTTCGAACGATGGCGCGAGGCGATCCGGGCCGTCCGCGCGGAGCGACGGGCTGTGAAGTTTGTCCGCGGGTTGCTTAATAGGCGGCTGGCGACGGCCTTCGCCGGTTGGCGAGACTCCGCCGATCGGAGAATATCCGCGCGGGAGAAGATTGCGTTTGTCGTGACTAGGATGACCGCATCGCTGCTCGCGCGCGCGTTCACGACGTGGGCGTCCGCGACGGAGAAGGCGTGGGCGCGGCGTGTCAAGGGGGAACGCGCCGAGCGTTTCCTCCTACGGATGATGAACGCTCGAGCGGCTTCGGCGTTTTCGCGTTGGAAAGAGTGCGTCGAGGATTCAAGAAAGAGGGTTCACTTCCTCTCCGGGCACGAGCGCGCCAGGTCTCTCAAGGCGCAGAACCGCGCGCTGCGGGTGATGTCCGCGTGGAAGGGGTACACGACGCACAAGGCGATCGGTCGGTCGACGTGCGAGATGGCGCATAAGATGCTGCGCAAAAAACGCATGGAGGTTTTCTTGAAGACGTGGCGTCTGGAGACGCACTGGAAAGACACCGTCGAACGGCGACGGTTGGTGTCAATCTGCCAGCGTCGATGCGGCCGCCGCGAGATGAACCGACGGTTCGCGCACTGGCGAACGTACAGGGGCCGTGAGCGGCGTCAGAGGCTCGCCATCGCGCGTCTACTCCACGCCAAAATCTACGCCGCCTTTTCGACGTGGCGAGACCACGCGAACGACCAACGCGCGTTCCTCCGACGGATGGAGAAGGTCATGCGCCGCTGGCTCAGGCTCTCGCTGTCCTACCCGTTCGAGCGTTGGTGCGAGTCGGTGGACGAACGGAAACGTCTGCGGGGCGTGTTGGAGAGATGCACGTTGCGTATGGGTAACAGGTGTACGTCGGCGGCGTTTGCGAGGTGGTCGGAGACGGTGGTGAGGCGACGCGAGTGGGGCGCCGCAGAGCGACGCGCCGAACACCTGTGTCGTCGCATGGTTCGTGCCGCCGCCGCGTCCGCGTTTGACGGGTGGATCGATGCTGTTAAGCGTAACGCCTCTAAACGGGAGACGGCGCATCGGCTGCTGATCCGATGGCAAAATTTACACGCCGCGCACTACTTTGACACGTGGGCGGACGCCGTCGAGACGAGCCGCGAACGGAGGGTTTTGTTCCGTAAAACGGTCGCGAGGATACGAAACATCAAGCTCAACGCCGCGTGGAACACGTGGACCGACGCGAAGACCGGCGGGCGGAGGCTGCGTCGCATCGCGCGGAGGCTTCGCGACCTTCGTTCTTCGCAGACGCTTTCGTCGTGGCGCCAAATTTGCGAACGGAGAAACGCGGCGAGGGCGACGCTTCGACGTTGCGAGCGTTTCATGCACCGCGTGCTCACCGTCAAGTCGCGCGTGGCGTTCGTGGCGTGGCTGGACACGTTCCGTCACAGGCGCACGGGCCGGAGGCTCGCGTTCATCGCGTCGATACGGAGCAGACGCGCCGATCTCGAGCGGCGGTTCAAGCGTTGGGCCGCGCCCGTCAAAAACAAAAAAGGGCTCAACCTTTACGTCGTATCCCGCGCCGTCACCATGCAACGAACGCGCGCGATGAAGGTCCAGTGCTTCGCGGAGTGGACGCGCGTGGTGGACGGGCGAGGGGTCCGCGACGACAAGTCCGCGGTCATGCGCGCGCGTCACGCGATCCGCCGCGCGATGGTCCGCTGGCGATTCGTGACGGATACGAATAAGGAACGCGGCGTTAAGATCAAATTCGCGCTGCGTCGGTGGAGGGGACGCGCCGTCGGCGAGTGCTTCCGCGCGTGGGTCGACATCACGCGGGTACGAAAGCGCTCGCTCCGGTTCTTCGCGAGGCTCATGCGCCGATCACAGCTCGCCGCGTTCAACGCGTGGGCGACGAACGCGTCGGGTGCGAAGCGAAAGCGTTACAACCTTCAAAAGGTTGTGAACCGCTGGCGACGGCTACGACTCGCGGCGCCGTTCCAGGACTGGATCGATTGGATGGATGACGTGCGGGATAACCGCGCGACGATGAACAAGGTGCTTCGACGCGCTCGACGCGTCGTTTCGTACGCCGCGTTCAACACGTGGCGCGAAGCGGTTGGCTCGATTCGCCGCGATCGCGCTCTGATTGGCCGAGCCGAACGAGTCGTCAGACGCCTCGTCGCCCGCGATGCGTCGCGCGCGCTCGTGTCCTGGCGGGACTTCGTCTGGAAACGTCGCAAGCTCCGAGGGTTGCTCGAGCGTTGGCGGAGGCAGGACCTATCCGTCGCGTTTCGAACGTGGATGGAAGCGGCGGATGAAGCAGCCGGGTCGAGGGCGACGCTTCTCGTCGCCGTCAACAAAATGCTCAAACGACGCCAATCCGCCGCGTTCAACCAATGGCTTCACGCCACCTGGCAGGGCAAGGCTCGCGCCGGGAACCTCCGTAAGATGCACAAGTTCGCGCGGAGGATGGCGGATCGTACTTCAGCGGCTGCGTTTACCGCCTGGCTCGAGTACGCCATCCACCGCGCGGCGACTCGTATGAGTATTCAGAGGATCGCGGCCCGGTGGTTGCGGCTGACACTCGCGGTGCCTTTCAACGCGTGGTGTGACTGGGCCGACGAGGTCAAGGGTAACCGGCTGAAGGTTGCGAAGTTTCTGCACCGCATGAAGACGGTGTACTCGACCAGGGCGTTCTACGCGTGGGTGGATACCTGGCTGGAGCGTCGGCGCGTGAGGCACTCGATGTCCCGCGCTGAGCGGTACTTCAAGCGGTTGGCGTCGCAATCCGTCGCCAAGGTTTTCAACACGTGGGCTGAAAACGTCGTCGATAACAGGCGCAGGCGTTACGCGCTCGAGAAGATCATCACGCGGTGGCAGCGGCTGCAGCTCGCGGCGCCGTTCAGCGATTGGGTCGAGTGGGTCGACGCCGTCCAGGGTAATCGAACGAAGCTTCGCAAGTTTGTGCACCGGATCAGGACCGTGTACGTCTCGGCCGCGTTCGCTCGATGGGACGAGGTTCGCGTGGAGATGAAGCGACAGAGACACGCGTTGGCTCGAGCGGAGCGGTACTTCCAGCGAGCGGTGTCCACGTCCGTCACCAAGGCTTTCAACACGTGGGCTGGAAACGCGGCTGAGATGAGTCGGCGACGACGCGGGCTCGAGAAGGTTGTCGTCCGGTGGCGCCGGCTGCAGCTCGCGGCGCCGTTCGGTGACTGGGCCCAGTGGGTCGACGAGGTGCGTGGCAACAGGAAGGTCCTTCGCGTCGCCGTGCACCGCATGCGCACGGTCAAGGTCGCTTCCGCCTTTGCCACGTGGCGGGGTAACTGGTCCGAGTCGAAGGAGGTGAGGGCGGCGACGTCGCGGGCTACGCGATTCTTCGGCAGGCTCACCCGCCGCTCCGCCTCGCGCGCGTTCAACTCCTGGGCGGATAACAGCAACGATCGTAAGCATCGCCGGGCACAGCTGCGAAAGGTGGTGGCACGGTGGCGGCGCACGCAGCTCGCGGCGCCGTTCGGTGACTGGGTCGACGAGGTCAAGGGTAACCGGCTGAAGGTTGCAAAATTTCTGCACCGGATGAAGACGGTGTACTCGACCAGGGCGTTCTACGCGTGGGTGGATTTCTCGCTCGACGCGAGGCGTCAGCGCCACGCGGTGGAGAATGCATCTAGATTCTTCAAGAGGATCGCCAAGCAGGATTACGCGCGCGCGTTCTTCGCGTGGAGAGCCAACGCGTCCGACCTGAACCGCAAGAAAAAGTCACTCGCGAAGCTGGTGACGCGGTGGCGGCGGCTTCAGCTCCACTACCCTTTCCGCGCGTGGCGCGATTGGCTCGACGACACCTTGGGCAACCGCGACGTGTTGCGTCTGGTGGTGCATCGCATGTCACGGTTCGCGCTCTACGGAGCGTTCGCGCGATGGAAGGATTCGTGGTTCGAATCGAGGGAGCGTTCGATTTCATCGAGCCGCGCCGACGTCGTCATCGAAAGGTTCATCCGCCGGGCGTCCCGACGCGAACTTTCCCGCGCGTTCAACCGCTGGATCGAATCCACACACGACGCTAAGCGCGCGAGGTATAACTTACGCAAGGTGTGCGCCCGGTGGCAGCGCCTGCGGCTCTCCGTGCCCTTCAACGATTGGGTCGAGTGGCGCGAGACGGTTGCGACGAACCGGTTGAAAATTTCACGGTGCGTCCACCGCCTGCGCAAGGGCACCGCCATCGCCGCGTGGACTCGATGGATCGACTTCACGTCGGAGTCCAAGCGCGGAAAGGTACTCGCGGCGAGGGCGGGGCGGTGCCTGGCGCGGCTCGCGAACCGCGCGGCGTCGCGTGCGTTCGCCACGTGGAGCCAATCCGTCGGCCGCGACGTGAGGCATCGAGCGGCGCTTCGCAAAATCGTGACCCGATGGCGAAAACTGCAACTCGCGGCGCCGTTCAACGACTGGATCGACTGGACGCACGATACGCGTGGTGCCCGAGTGATGCTGGCGAAGTTTGTGCACAGGATGCGCGTCGTGTACGCGTCCGCCGCGTTCGCTCGATGGAGGGAGAGCTGGGTGACGCTGAGATGGCAGAGGAAAACGCTGGCCCGCGCGGAGCGGTACTTCCGGCGAGCGGCGTCCGCGTCCGTCACCAAGGCTTTCAACACGTGGGCTGAAACCGTCGCGGAGGACAAACGCAGACGACACGCGCTCGATAAGATCGTGCGTCGGTGGCGTCGCCTGTCGCTGTCGGCGCCGTTCGACGATTGGGTGGATTGGGTCAACGAGGTGAGCGCCAACCGGGTGAAGATGTCGAAATTCACGCACCGAATGAAGACGGTGTACTCGACCAGGGCGTTCTGGACTTGGCGAGATAATCGCGCCGAGCTCGAGCGACAGCGACGGGTGATGGCCCGCGCGGAGAGATACTTCGCGCGCGCGAACGCCCAGGTTCTCACACGGGGGTTCAACACGTGGGCGGAGAGCGCCTCTGACGCCAAGCGCCACCGACATTCCCTTCAGAAGATCATCACTCGGTGGCAGCGGCTGCAGCTCGCTGCCCCGTTCAGTGATTGGGTCGAGTGGGTCGACGCCGTCAAGGGTAATCGAACGAAGCTTCGCAAGTTTGTGCACCGGATCAGGACAGTGTACGTCTCGGCCGCGTTCGCTCGATGGGACGAGGTTCGCGTGGAGATGAAGCGACAGAGACACGCGTTGGCTCGAGCGGAGCGGTACTTCCAGCGAGCGGTGTCCACGTCCGTCACCAAGGCTT
>Ga0302114_10001328_pt1 | contig 16301 bp, 17 predicted proteins | sample AG5_Surface_MG_FD_203107 | JGI IMG/M metagenome (GOLD analysis project Ga0302114, IMG submission 203107) | Marine microbial communities from Western Arctic Ocean, Canada - AG5_Surface | ecosystem: Environmental > Aquatic > Marine > Oceanic | place: Canada: Western Arctic Ocean | collected...
GCGCCTCGTCTTCTTGCATCCTACCGTTCGTTAACACCCGATCGAACAACTCCCCACCGCTCGCGTATTCCATCACGATGGCTAAATCCGTCGGCGTTAACAAAACTTCGATGAACCGCACGATGTTCGGATGGTTCAATATCGCGTGGTTATGGATTTCCCTGTTTACGTTGTTGTTATCATCGTTAGCGCCGAAACAAAGCGAGAAACGCGTTGAATAATAACAGAATAGAAGCAATAGGTCAGCAATGAAAACAGGCGTCAAAAGGTCTCGTTGGAAAGAGCGAAACGTGTTTGTCTTCATATTCTCTCGAATAGAGCGAATGTGAGTCGAATGCATCTCAAATCGAGCGCATTAAATAAAGCGCATCCTGTTCTCTCACCACACAAACAAACAACTCACTCGGAGAAGGAAAGATTCGATCATCAAAAACCAAATCAAAAACAGAAGAAGAACAACACAATACCACATTATTACCTCACCACGTTCTCGTCTAACTTTTTCCCTCTCGGTATGTATTTAATCGCCACTTTTTTCCCGGTTTTTGTTTCGAACATGAGGCGAGCTTGGCCGAAGTTTCCGGTTCCGAGCGGGGGGTGATTTAACACCGGATGGTACTTTTTATCGTGCAATGTCTCGTCCATTTTTATATGCGTATATATCGTATTCAGCGCCGCCGAAAGCTGAAAAGACGAACGTAATAAAGACTGTTCTGATGTCTTTTGATTGTGCTTTTAAAATTCCTCTCTCTTTCCTCTCTCTCTCTCGAATATACGCGTTAATATGCCTCTCTCTTATAATGAGGACCTTTTCTTTTCCCCCTTCCTTTTATTTTGAATTTTTTCTCAAAAATACGAGTACTTTGCGGTGTACTATAAATCATACGTCTAAAGAGCAGAGTAAGACATACGGACACTTATACAGTAAAGAACGAGAGAGGTAGACGTGTGCGTTCTAAAGAGTAGAGTAAGAAATACCGTACACCTCTCTCTCAGTGATGAGGACCTCTTCTTTTCCCCCTATTTATGTCTCTACTAAAGAGGAGTCCTTTTTTTTGAATTTTTTCGTGTTACGTGGAGCAAAAAATACGAGTAAGACGTGCGGACTTACTCGAGTACGAACGAGAGACTTACGCATTCTTTAAAGAGCAGAGAGTAAGAAATACAACAGACACTTCTTACGAGTACGAACGAGAGACTCAGACTTGGAGGTTATACGAGGCCATTTTTGTAGAGAGCAATTTTACGAGTGGTTTGGTGGAAAAAGACAGTTTTTGGAAAATACAGACGAAAGAGAGTTTTGTGATCACTCGTGTGTACGCGCGTATATCTTCTCTGCCTCGCTCAAAATGCTCCTGAAAATTCGTACGCGTGTACGTGTATATATTTCTATTCTTCGTGTGAATTTTAAGCTCTAGAATCAACGCGACCGAGTAGATATCAACAGATGTACAGAGAGTACAATATAGAGGCCATTTTTAGGCCAATTTCTTCATAAAAAAGTCTCTCTCTTTATTAATAGGCGGCGCAAACAAAAGTGAATATATAAAACACATCAAACACTCTCTCTCTCTCTCTTACTACCACGACCAAATATAAAGAAGACAAAGATACTAAATCTCTCTTTCTCTCTCTGATCTGACTCTCTCAAATCTCTCTAGCGAGCGCACAAAACAGATCAAAACAACTCTCTTATTGTTCAAATTGCGCGTAAAAATTCCGATCCAATTTTCGATCATTTCTCTCTCTTTCAACGCGTTGTTTAGAACCACAGAACTGTTACATTCGCACCCAGAAGACTATATATTACACATATAACTCATCTTGATAAAATGGCAACAAAAGTCACGAAGAAGACAAAGACTGTTGTTGCAAAAGGACAAGATGAAAATCTCAAGAAAATGACAGTCAAAGAGCTCAAAGAACGCTTGAACGCGTACGGCTTGGACGCGACCGGTCTGAAACCAGAACTCTTGAAACGACTGGAAACGTTTTTGACGTCCTCGATGATGCAAACGACGAAAAATGGGAGTGGTGGTGATGATGATGATGGCGAAAACGATTTGAACATTGAAACGTTGCGAGACGAAGCGAAGAAGAAAGCCGAGGATGCCATCGCCAAGTTTGAGATGAAGAACAAGGAAGAAGATGATGAAGATGAAAAGCCTCGCAAACGCGTCATCACGGAGGAAGACCACTTGCCGACAAATGTGGCGGCGGAGGAGGAGAAGAAGAGCGGTAAAAAAAGAGGACGAGGAGGAGGCGCTTTGGCGTCGGCGTCGTCCTCGAGGAGGAGGAAAGTGAGAACGATCGTCGAGTCCGACGAGGAAGAGGAAGAAGACCAAGAGGAAGAAGAAGAAGAAGAAGAAGAAGAAGACCACCAAGAGGAAGGAAATGAAAAGAAACGTCGCCGCGATGGTGGTAAATCGAAGAGAAAGAGAGGGAAAAAAGATTACGAAGACGAAGACGAAGATCCGTCGTCAAAAGATGCCGTTGAATACGAATCGACCAAATCTATTCCGTGCGTTGGAAACGAAGGACGAATCATCGGCAAAGGCGGCGCTAAGATTCGCGAGTTGCAAGCGAAGTACGAAGTCGTCATGCAATTGAACAGAGAGAATGGATGCGTGGAAATCATGGGCGATCGAACGAACGTTCTCGAGTGCGAAGTCGAGATTCTGAGAATCATAGAAGAAGGCACCGCGAGGAACGCGGAGAAAGAGAAGCAATTACAAAACCAAGGACGAGGTGGTCAACATCATCAAAGAGGCGGAAGAGGAGAAGAAAAGAGAGGAGGAGGAGACAGAGGAGGAGGAGGAGAAGGAAGAGAGGAAATTCCGTGTGCCGGGATGGAAGGTCGTATCATCGGTAAAGGCGGCGAGACGATTCGAAGACTCGAAGCGGATTCCGGCGCGAGAGTGAGAATCAATCGCGAACGGTTAGTGTGCGAGATTTCTGGCGAACCCGGGTGCGTGGAAACGGCCGTTCGGTTGGTGCACGAACTGATGGCGAGCAGCGGCGCGGATAGAGGCGGCGGCGGCGGTCAACAAGGAAGACAACAACAACAAAACGTTTACGGAGGACAAGCTTTCGGTCAACAACAACATCAAATATACGGTCAACCCGCCGCCGCCGCCACCACCACCCAAGTGTATGGCGCAGCCGCTGCCACGTACGGTCAGCCGGCGGCTTCTTCTCACGTCGCCACAGCCGTCGCTCCCGTCTACGGCCAACAACAACAACAACAATATTCGTACGGTACCCAACAACAAGTGTACGGTCAAGCGACGGCGCCCACTTCGTCCGCCGCTCCCGTCTACGGCCAACAAGTGTACGGTCAACAAGTGCAACAAGTCGCCCCGCCCCCGGTAGCGCGTCATCATCCGATTTCCTCCTTACCCCCCGATTGGGAAGAAGTCAACCAAGACGGACAAATTTACTACTGGAACACTCGCACGAATTTGACCCAATACGAGAGACCCGTTTAAAAAGCAAACAAAAGCACCACAAGCGCGCATCATCAATATCATCGTCATCATCATCATCACAACTCAATACTAATCAAATTTTCACGAATCTATTTGAACTACTACTACTACTACTACTACTACTACTACTACTACTACTACTACTTTTAAATCTACGTCTATAAAAACCACCATCCTCTCTACCTCCTCTTCTCCATATTGTCGTCGTACGAATGCGCGTCTGTAGTCTGCCCTTCGTACACCTCAATATTCTCTGCAAACTCTTTCGGCATGTACGTCCCGTTGCGTCCTCGATATTTACCCTCCACATTCTTCTTCTTCTTCGTATAATTATTCGTATTCAGCGGCGGCGGTTCAATCTCTCGCATCGTTTTCTCTTTCTCGTCGCAATCGACGACCCAGAACAAACCTTCGACTCTTTTTCCGGCGTCCCACTCTTCCGCGTTCCCAAGTTTGAAAGCTTCTCGAGCGGATCGAGCGATCGCGTCTCTGGAGTATTGAGCGCGTATGTCTTCTTCTTCTTCTCTTGGTTCTTCTTTTTTCAACAACGCGACGACAATCACGTTACACGGCTGATCGTGAATCGGAATCGTCATGACCGGCCCGATCGATTTTTCCAATCGAGCGCAAATGACGTGAACAAACTCTCTCGCGGTCGAGCCTCTCACGCCGTTGAAACAGTTCATGATGAACATCGACGGCGATCTTTGATTATTATTATTGTTTTTCAACTTTTCGCCGCACAAGCGGAAAAACGCTCTCGAGATCAAATGTTCCGGTACGTTTCCGCCGCCGTCAAACGCGTCCATACTTATGATATCTAAACTTCCATTCATAACTTTTGTTTCCAAATACTCGCGAGCGTCGTCGACGACGCATCGAAACGGTATCGCGTTCCCGTTAAAACACGTCCGTTCAATCGCTTCGATGACGACGGGATCGTGTTCCACCGTTTCCATCTCAAACCATCGACTAAAATGCGTTTCCATGAAAAACGGCAACGCGCCAGAACCCATGCCAATCATCAGCATCTTATCCTTTTCAAAATCATCCGAAAAATCCAACCTCCTTTTCGCCGCCGTCGCCGCCGCCATCGCTCGCAAATACTCGTACGCCAAAACTTTCCCGTCCATGACCATCGTCTCTTTCGAGAAAGAATCATCATCAACAACGTACGCTAACCCTTGTTCGACGTCGTTAAACCGAAGCGAGCGCCAGTTTGGACCGAATTGAGAGATTGTCACCAGACCGTTCGCTTTCTCGCTTCGCCGAGAATAGAGGATTTTTCCTTCTGAGTCCTACATATAAAGTAGTTATAGAGGGAAAAATGTCAACATCACAGAACACATCATCAAAGCACAATAAAGGGCGCATGTGATATAAAAACGAGAACTACGTACCGGGTACTCTAAATACGCGCGTTCGCTTCTCTTTTCAAACTCGTTTGCTTTCGTAAACGCGAGGAGAGGAGTGAAGAAGTTGGAGACGTTTTTGGGGAAATTCATCGCTTTTTTCTCTTCTGATCTCTTCGATGCCATTGCTCTCCGTCGCGCGTCCCGCCTTTTCCATTTTCCCGCGAATGTTACTCCTTTTCCTCCTCTTTTCGCGAGAGAGGCGAAGACTTTGCTCTGCGTCGTCATCATCATCGATCGCGTCGTTTCAAAGTACTAATGAAGTAAAAATGTTCGTTTTTTTCTCGTAACGGCTTTTCTGAAAAGCTTTTGTTCTCTGCATGTAATAACGATAAACTCCACGTGGTGTAGACTTTACGCGTGAAGAAAAAGACGAAGATGGTACCACTCGAATTGGTAGCGCTGAACCAGTGCTCCAAACGTTGGCAAACGATACGTTGGATGCCACTCGGTTGGTTCCGCGACGCGTCCCGGAAGAATGGATCCCGAGTTCTGCATGAATTCCTGATCTGAAACAGTTTTTGACTTCAAATCTCTCTCGCTTCGCGATGAGATCTTCTTTTACAGTCACGAACGAACGCCTTTTGCGAAGAGAACGAAAGAGAACGGAAAGAGAGACGCGAAAGCGAACGAACAAGAACGGACAGAGTGACTCTTTTGCGATATGAAATGGTTTTCTGTCGCGCTTTTGTTGTTCTCCGTTACAGTATTTTAAGTTTGGTGTTGGGGGAAAAGGACATGTAACGAATATCATCATTAAAACACACGCTCGAACACTCTTTTCTACCGCGCGAAACGCGCGAGAAAAAGAAGAAAAAGCAGCGAGAGAGAACACCTCGACGACAACAGTATTATTTCATCGAAGTCTTCTCTGTCGTGGTCGAAATCATCGCTCGTTCTTCATCGTCTTCATCCTCTCATCATCGGGAGGAAAAGGAGTTCAGGGAAATTACGAACAAGAATACGTTTAGGACAACGAACGATGACGGAGAAGAAAGACGACCACGAAAGCCAACAACACCGTATGTTTTACTATATTCTTATTACGTTACTCTAAACTGACACCGTTTTGTCGCGTTATGGTATTATTATCATCGTTAAACAAAGCGTACTACGATGCGGAAACCAAATCGACGAGGTGGGAGTCCATGTGGCAAAACGAAGAGAAAAATGGCGAGTCGAAACCAAAGTTCGATTGCAATCGAACCGGTACGTTTTTATGGTTGTTTCTCTTTTTCTCGCATCTCTAACCGTGGCCCCGTCTCTCTCTCTCTCTCTCTCTCCGCGAACAATAGAACCGGCGTTGGTCCATTTCTTGGCGAACAATCAAACGTTCGTTCCAGAGTTGCAGAAAACGAAAAGCGCGAGAGTGCTCGTCCCCGGATGTGGCCGAGGCTACGCGTTGGAAACGTTCAGTTCGACTTTTTTTGATTCTGAAAATATCGTCGGTTTGGAAGTGTCCGAGACCGCTCGAAACGCGTGCGAAGCGTACCAAAGCGAGAATAAATCGAAAGCGAAGTGCGTCGTGGAGGATTTCTTTACGCACGGCGTAAAGAACGACGATGATAAAAAATACGACGTTATTTACGATTGCACGTTCTTATGCGCGATACAACCTACGCAGAGACACATGTGGGCTGAGCAGATGCAAAATCTCACCAAGAAAGGTTCTCGCGTGATTTCCTTGGTCTTTCCCTTGGGCGATTTCAAAGGCGGTCCGCCTTTCGTGCTTTCCCCCGAGTTGGTCAAATCTCTCCTCCAAAACGATTTCGACGTCGAGGAGTTGATTCAAGTTCCCGAAGACATGTGGGCGAGAGGAAGACCCGAATACTTATACGTCTTCATTCGCAAATGATGATAGATACTTTTAATACTAATAATACTAATAGATAGGAGCACTTGCGTACGCGGTAGAATTTTAATTGTTCAAAACGAGATGTTTTGAAAATACTTCACTTTCTCGTTTTCAACAACACACATCCATCCATCGTCATCATCATCATCATCATCATCGAAGCGAAGAACAGAAATGTGCTACTCTTCTAAACAACCTAAACAACACTTCCTCCCGGTCTTTCTCCTGGCACTTTTCGCCGCGCTTTTGAGGCAAATCGAAGCGTACAGATATTACGGTATGTTAAACGCTTATTTTACGAAATGTGTTAAAAATATGACTGATCTCTTTTCTAAAACACTTTAGGAGGGTACGCGCGGCCGGCAGTCGTCGTCGCGCGCCCGGTCGTCGTCGTCAGACGGGGTCGATGGGGAAGGAAATTACTCCAAGAAGATGCCACGCAGTACACACCGAGCGAGAAGTGCGAGACAATGCTAGGTAATGATTACGAAACTTTATTCTTTTTTTTCTCTTGTAGTCTTGGACGTTGCTCTGAAAGTATTACATCTGACGTGCGATGATCTAACATTTTCTCTCTACTGCAGAGATCATCAAAACCCGTCCGGGTCTGTCCAAACTCGCCTCCGTGGTCGAGAAACTCCCTCGCATTTCCGCCGCTTTGAACGGCGGCGATGAAAGTCGGGGAAAAACCGTGGACACTTTATTCGCGCCGACGGACAAAGCCATCGAAGACTTCCTTTCGTGGACGCGAGCGCAGAACAAAACCGAAGAGTTTGCGAAGATTTTAGGCAACCAAACCGTCGCCGGGGCGATTGTCGCGTACCACGTGTTACCAGAACTCGTGTATAAATTCGGAACTTTAAAAGCGCTCGATCGTAAATTCATCAACACCGCTTTATCGAACGCCGTCTCGGATACCTCCGGCGCGTTTGCGCTTCAAATCGACGAAGAAGGCGGGTCCATTTTCATCAAAGGTACCGGGTCGGAAGTAAAAGTAATCGGAGCGGATAATTACGCGTGTAATGGAATCATTCACATAGTCGACGGCGTGTTGTTACCGTTCGATGCGGATGGAGAGTTGAGCGAGAAGCAAAAAGAACGCTTGGAAGACGCCAAGGAAATGTTATCGGAAGCGATCGAAGAAGAAGAAGAAGAAATGGAAGGCGCTGCGCCGGCGCCGGCGCCGGATGCGGCTTTATCCATCGGTCTCTTAACTGATCTTGGCGGCTTAGGAGGAGACGCGCCAGCACCAGCGCCATCTCCATCGACTACTGCTACTATCGAAGAAGTCGTCGATGATATCAAAATCGTCGATGAACCTCCGCTCTTTTCGGAGACGACAGAAACCGAGGCGTCGGAGGAAGAGGCCGAAGTCGTCGTCGAAGACGAAGATTTGCTCCAAGCCGAGTTGGACGAAGGCGATTTTAACATCACCACCGGAGCGAAGAACGAAACAACTACGCGCGATTAAATTCGACTCAGCTCGAGCTGCTACTACTACTACTACTACTCCCGCGTCGCGTCGGATCCACCTTTTGTCAAAGGCACCACATTTTTTTGAAAGAATCACATACACACCCAAACGCATCATATAAACGGCTCAAAATTAACCACACGTTTCTCCTCACTTCTTTCGCGTTCAAAATTTCCGAATCAATTCTCGTCTCTCATTTTGTCGCGACATCGACGTCACTTTTAACACAACTCTCAAGAAAAAAAACCTAAAATGCTCACCAAAACGATCAAGAAATCCTCCGCGTTTCTCGCGCTCTTTGCGTGTGTCTTTGCACTTCTTCCTCGCTCTTCCGACGCGTTCGGGTATTGGGGTTGGCGCCCGTACGGTTGGGGCTGGGGAGGTTACGGATGGCGTGGTTCCGGTAAACATTTTCTTTTTAGATACAAAAATAAAACTGACCGTTTCACGCAAAAACTAACACTAGGCTGGCGCGGCGGCTACGGATGGCGAGGCGGGTATTGGTGCGTATTATCAGTAGACCAAGGAAAAGACTGATTTATATTTAAAACAGGGGCCGCAAGTTATTGCAAGACGAAGCGCCGGCGTGCACGCCGCTCGCAGAGGTTGGTTTTTGTTTCCCGAAAGAGAGTTTTGAGATATTTTTGACGTTTTGTATCGATACGAAATTTCTCGATTTTAAGAAAAATGTATCTCAATTTGCATCGAACGCGAACTCTCGATGACAACATTCTCTCTCTCTCTCTCTCTCTCTCTCTCTCTCTTTCTCGGCCTCACTACTGACGCTTATTACACGTTTCTTTTTCTTTCTTTTAAATACCAGTTCATCGCGTCGCGCCCGGATTTAAGCACCATCAACGACATCCTCTCGTTCGCGAAAGTTGTCACCGCCAAGCTGGACAGCGCGCTGTCGGAGTCGGAGCCCAAGACGGTTTTACTCCCGAACGACGACGGCTTCGCCTCTCTCGAGTACTGGAATAACATGACCGAGTACGAAAGAGCGATGAAGCTTCTCAACGAAACGGAGACGACGTCGTTTCTCGGGTACCACATTTTACCAGGCGGCGCTTTTGATAGCGCGACGGTGGCGACTTTGAACGGTCAAACTGTCGACACGTATCTTTCCAAAGCGGTGATGGACTCGTACCCGGATTCCACCGTCTTGGACGTCGGCGTGGAAGTTCGCGACCCGGACGTCTTCATCAAAGCGAGAGCGTCCGAAGCGAAAGTGGTCGAAGCGGATATCCCGGTTTGCGAAGGTATCGTCCACATTCTCGACGCGCCCTTGTTGCTTTGCGACACCGAAATGGAGTTCACCGACGAAGAGACGACGGTCGTCGAATCCGCGGTGACGAAGGTTGCGGAGATGCTCGAGAAGTACGAGGAAGGCATGGCACCGGCGCCGGCGCCGATGGAAGACGAAGCGGTGATGCCGATGGAAGCCGGTGCGGAAGAACCGGAAGCCTAAAAAAGGAGAACGCCGAAGTGTGAAGAGAGAGAGACAAAACGTACAAGGAGGAAAAACATCTAAGTTTTATACACCAACAACAAAAGTCATTGGAGAGAGACGAAGAGGCGTTCTGCACAAGCGTCGTGCTTTCATTCGTTGTAATCTATAATCCATTTCTAGAATTGCGTCTATAAAAACTACTACTACTATTCTTATTTATTACGGATGCGGCGGCGGCGGTGGTGGCGGTGGCGGTTGACTTTGCCGTTGCATCATTCTCGCGCCCATCGCCATCGGCATCATCGGATTCACGACAACCGGCGGCGGCGGCGGCGGTACGAATTGCGAAATAGGCGGCGGCGGCGGTATCCTTCTCCCCTCATCTTCCTCTTCCTCCTCGTCCTCCTCTTCCCCAAAATACCCACCACTCAAAATCCGTCTCTCTTTCACCCCCATATCCTCCCCGACGATTTCGCACGTCACCTCTTTCCCTCGTTCCAACATTTTCTCCGCGTGCGCCTTCGCTTTGCGATACTGTTTCTCCATCCCCGGCGGCGGCGGCGGAACGTACGCGTCCTCCATACCTTCCCAATTTTTCACGTAAAACTCCACCGTCCTTTCTTTTCCTGTTTCTTCTTTTAACCCTTTTGGTACTGTCACTTTAACGATCGGTCCGAATGGAATCTGCGCTCGTATCGTTTCTCCGGCTTTCACGCCTAAAGGAAAGGACACTCGAAAGAATCGAAATTTTCTTAATTCTTCTCTCGTGAGCGGTTCTTCATCCGTTGGTGGCCCTGGTATCCCGGTGATCGTTTGATCTTCTTTCTCGTCCTCTGTTACTTCTTGTTGTTGAGAATGCTTCGTAATAATCACGCTTTTGTTCTTCTTTTGCAGCTTTTCGAGCGCGAGTTTCCGCTTGACATCGAGCTGTTTTTTCCGTTCCATTTGCTCCGATTTCGTATTCGTATTACCATGTTTTCTTTTATTCTTCTTTAGTATCTTTTCATCGTTTTCGAGCGCTTGAAAGTACGCGTCGCGCTGGTTCTTGAGAGAGCTTTTCTCGTTCGTCATGGTGCGTTTCTGTTGTTGTTGTTTATGTGCGCTAAAGTAGTTGAATAATGAGGGAAATTGGTTCCCTTTGAATTTTCAAAGGAGGTTTTCCCCTACATTGTACATCTGTGCATCGTATCTACTCTGTCGCGTTGATTCTCGAGCTTAAAATTCTCACGGAGAACAAAAACATGTACACGTAGAGTTGTACGAATTTTCAGGGGCATTCAGAGCGAGATGCAGAAGATACGCACGCGCGAGTGATCACAAAATCTGAACCGTCTTTCGGATTGAAATCACATGCGAGAAAAAAGTCTTCACTTTTTGTATCTCTCTCATAGTTTCTTCTTCTTCCTTTTTGCGCCGCTTGGTTTGAACGACGACGTCCGTAATCAAAAGACTTTAATGGGGGACGAGAGGGATTCTTTTTTGTTGTGGGATGTGGTCGTGAAGTGCGACGATATTTGTTTCAAACACATTCTTCCGAAATTGAATCGAACTGATCTTAAATTCTTGCACGGAGTGAATACGGAGACGAGAAAGTTGATTAAAAGATCGTCTCGTGCGAATGATTTGAAAAAGGGGTTTAAGGTCAAAGAGATGTCGTCGATATCGACTTTGGAGTTTGCTTGGGAGCATAAATCGTTGTGGCCGAGATGGTGGACCGAAACATATTTCTGCGAGAAAGTTGCTAAAACGAATAAACTCGAGTTGCTCAAGTGGGCGCGAGAGGAGAAAAAGTGTGAGTGGTGTGTAGGGACGACTCTTACGGCCGCAGAACAAGGTAATCTGGAAATGGTCAAGTATTGCGTTGCGAATCAGTGTCCTATCAATACGGGAGCGTGTGCATGGGCTGCCGGAAAAGGTAATCTCGAGATGCTCAAATACTTACGCGAAGAAGCGAAAGTGCCCTGGACTTCGAGAACTGCCACTTCGGCGGCTAAAACTGGTCATCTTCACATACTCGAATATCTTGTCGAGCGTAAGTATTATGAATATGACGAAGATGCGTGTGCGAGTGCAGCAAAGTACGGCCAATTAGACTGTTTGAAGTACTTGCGCGAAACCGCCAAAGCGCCGTGGGACTTTTGGGCGGTACGAAAAGCACACCGGAACAACCAAACCGAATGTGTACAATACCTCCTCGACAATAACTGTCCTCTCCCACCAGGTTGGCGATACGAATACGGAGAATTGCACACCTCATAAACACACAAAAACATACGAACACAAAGCTTAAAGTAAAACAGACAAAACACACACAGAGAGAGAAAAAGAGATACAAAACTTACAGAGCGAGCCCGGTTTGGCGAAAGTACCCTCCCGGGGTTACGGAAAGGAGACCTTTGACGGAACGAGAACGAAACATCCAACAGAGGGCGAGATTTGCACACAACCTCGTAAAAAACACACAAAAACATAAACACACAAAGCTTAACTTGTAACACAGACAAAACACACACACAAAGAGACATACAGACGAGAGTCTCTCCAATACTCGTATATACCCTAAATCAAAAGCAAACTCCTTCCGTTGGGAGAAAATTCAAAATTTTCTCACTTTTACCGCTCTTATATAAAAGATGTTTACGACGATCAACGACAAAAGAACCACCTCTATTACCACCACCAAAATGCGCAAAACCACGCGTTCCTCTCCCTCTCGTACAAAACTGGGCCTCTTTCTTACGTTCTTGGCGTCTGTTTTACTGGTTTCGCGATTGAAAATCTTTCCAATTTTAGACGAGAAAATCTTCGTTTCTGCGCTCGAACATGAACATCATCATCATCAAAGGATGCCGCCGCCCGCGCGTCCTCCTCCTCCTCACCGCACACCTGAGCATCAAAATCATCATCTGAATGATGAGAAGCGAAAAGAGCACGAACAACAGAAACAGAAACAGAAACCTCCACCACCACCGCCTACAGGGCGGATGCACGCCAGGAAGGTGGATCCGCCTCTAAACCCTAATGATGGTGTTGATGCGCAAAAGGAGCAAAAGGATCCAATTCCCGCGACGATACCAACGGAGAAGAAAAGAATGACCGCACAGGAGTACGTGGAAGCGAGGAAAGAAATGAAACCGCCGCCTGTTTCGGGGAAACAACAGAAGAACTTTATGAATGAAATGGTATCGAGCGTACTCGCTCCGGGGTATAAGTTCGTGGTCGGACTTCCGAAAAACAGTTTGAAGTTTGTGGTTGAGAAGTTTACGACGATACGAGGGATGTTTCGAGTGAACGCGATTGCCGTGTTGTCGAAACTCCCGACCGGGAAGATGGACGTGAATAAATTCGGCGGTTACCTGGCGGATGCGTTTTTGCTCCTGTTTACGCTCGCCGTTTTACGCGTCGTCCACCTGTTCACGCCGTTCGCGAAACCACCGCCGGCGAGCGTGAAAACGCGAAAAATTGGTTCCGATCGCGTGAACATTCAGTTTCACATGCCGTTCGCCGGCGGCGCGGATAAGTGCATCGTGTTTTTAAAAGGCAACAAAGTCTTGTGTCGATGCCCGGAGAAAATGTTGGAGTGCGAGACGACGTTATCGGCGCCGGCGAAAGGCTCGACGTGGATCATCTTCGAGGAACCGAAATGGCTGGAATATAAAGACGAGTTGGTCGTCGTCGCTAAGAGCGTGAAGAAGGATAAAGAAGCGAAGAAAATCGAAAAGATGCCGTTGAAGACGCCGGCGGCGAGAAAGAAGAGCGCTTCGAGGACGACCGACGAAGGCGAAGAAGATCGAGCGCCGGCAAAAGCGAGAGCTTCGAGAAAGACCACCACGGCGACGAAAGCGAAAAAGACGCCCGCGGCGAGAGCGAAATCGCCAGCCAGTCCTCGACGCACGAGGCAGACGCCCGCGAAGAAGAAGTAAAAAATATTTATTATCACTAAGAACGTTGTGTTTGAATAATAGTATGATACTAATATTTATCGCGTAAAATCGTCGCGACTCTATTCTATTCTATTCTCTATTCTATTCTATGAAAACAAAGTTAATCTTGGTCTGAATCGTCTGAATCGTCGTCGACTTCTCCTCTCGCTCTCTTCGCCGCTCTGCGGAAAAACGCGACGTTCTCCGTCCCTCTAACAAATTCGCAAAACTTCAAATCAATCTTCGTCCGCGCGAATTCGCTCCTTTGATCTTGTAACATCGACCCTTTCGGTAAAAACATCGCCTCGGTCACGCGTTCAAACTCGCTCGATTTTGTAAACTGGGCAACTTTGGACAAATACGTCGATTTATTCCCGTTTGACGCTTCGACGCATTCGCGCTCCACGCGTTCGGCTTCCTCCACCATCGCTTTCAATTTTCCTTCATTTTCCTCCTCAAAATACTTCGTCGCGACGACGTCGTCGTTTAAGTCCTCTCCTCCTCGCGCCAATCGAATCGCGACTAATCGATACAAACACTTATACCTCACCGCGGTTGGCACCGTTTTCTTCTGTTGTTGTCGTTTCATCGATGAAATCGCCTCTTCTTCGTTCACCAATAACAGTTTCGGTTTCGCCGACTCCGGGAGTCGCTTCACCACAGCCAAATTGCTCGCGTGCGCCGCTTCCGCCGTCTTTGATTTAACATTGAATTGTAAGAGAGAGAGAGAGAAAACGTAAGTTACGCGTTAATACCAACAAAATGTCAATGTCAACGCGTGAATAGAAAACGAAATGTATAATGTATTACCGTGAGTGGTGCTCGCCTCGCGTCTCCGTACGCCTCGTAGTAAATATCGCTATACTTCTTCTCTTCGTTCTTGAGAGTATTCGATGTATTCTTACTACTAAACATTTCCCGTCCTCGATCGCCTCGCGGTCTCCCAACGCCTTCGAGATTTTCTCTTCGAAATTCCAAGAATTCCATCCGTTGTCTTTTCGGTTTAATCGCTTCTATTACTGTTGGATTTTGTTGTTCTTTAATACTCCCATCGTGAAATGCGTCTTTGATGAGTCTCTTTCGCGTCGTCGTCGTCTTGAGTTCGCCTTCTTCTTCGTCTTCATCTTTGTCCGCTTTGGAGGAAATCTCGTCTTTTCTCATCGTTTAAGACTTCTTTTACCGCGCAAACATGAACAACATGAACAACATTAACAACAAGAACAACAATGAGAATAACGTTTAGCGATGCGACGATATGTTTTGAAGACGAAATGTGACGAGATGATGATGTGTTTCGTGTGTGAGATGAGAATAGTAAAAATGAGGTGCTTCTTTGCTCTCTATGTTCTAACAACGCGCTACTACTAATACTGTTCGGATGATGATCAAAACGGCTTAATCTTGTTCTCGTTCTTCGAAATGCTGATGTTGTTGTCACTGCGTCTTCTTTTTGGTTTTTCTAGTCGCCGCGTGGATGACTCTTCGGGCGATTTCGGCGACGTCGAGATGGTTTCGGCGAGATCGGCATCCGTCCGTAAATCCGCCAAATCTGGATGTTTTGTCGTCGGAACTCGTCAAAGTCTCTTTCAAATCGTCTTCTTTTCTAGGTGCACGCTCGAGCATTCCGGAAAGAAACATATACGCCATGTCCACGGATTCTTTTTCGAAGACGTATTTGCCGACGGCTGGGATCCATAAGTCCGGGCGGTCGGCGGTCGCCGCGCGGGTCGCTTTGAACGCCAGGAGGAGTTGGTCGAGGGTGATTTGGTCGCCGACGTTCTTCTTTACGTCGTCGTTTACGTCGGTATCGGTATCGTCTTTTGGATGGTCGTCGTCTGAATCGTCTGAATCATCGTCGAAGAAAGCCTCTAGGGCATCCAGGGCGTCCTCGACGACGTTGTCGCGAACGATTTTTCCGTCTTTGGAGAAGAGGAAGCGCAAGGCGTCTTCGACGGCGTCTACGGCTGGAGATTCCGACGATGTATCGGTTTGGTTTTCTTCTTTTTCGTATTCATTTTTGTCGGCGATTTCTTCCTCAAAATTTCGATGATTTTGACCATATTTGCTGCTGCTGCTACAAAAGACGTCTTCGACCAACGTCTTGACGCCTTTGGCGGATTTGCGGGAGAAGTCTCGGAAGTATTCAAACGCGTTTTCTCTTCGCAACTTTTCCGCTTTCGTGACGCCTCTGGCCCGATCGAAATCGTTGAGGTATGAGGATCTTTTGGATTCACCATCGTCTTCTAAATCGTCTAAATCTTCGCTTTCGTAAGAAAAGTCATCATCATCGTCATCGTCTAAAGTCTTCTTTGTAGTATTTTTTCTATTTCTAGCGCCGCTTTTACTCATCCTCGTTGTGTGAAACTCTCCGGAAACTTCCGAGCCTTTCTCGGCGTACGCCTCGACTAATCTTCTTAACCGTGCCCATCGAACTTTCCCGCTCTTTTCGTCCAGCAACAACCGTCTCACGGCCGATCGCATTTCCGGCGACCGGTCGCTCGTCACTCGTGCTAAAACGTACGGATACGATTGCTCTAAAACTTTGAAATTCGGATCGATGGCTTGCGCGGTACCTTCTAAAGCGGCTAAAGCTCTCAAGACTCTCGCAAACGTCGGCGGCAGTCGGAATCCTTTGTATAACAAAGCTTCCGTGAGTTGCGTGATGACCGCCATGAAATCGTTCGAGTCTCGAATTCGAT
>Ga0302114_10001330_pt1 | contig 16288 bp, 20 predicted proteins | sample AG5_Surface_MG_FD_203107 | JGI IMG/M metagenome (GOLD analysis project Ga0302114, IMG submission 203107) | Marine microbial communities from Western Arctic Ocean, Canada - AG5_Surface | ecosystem: Environmental > Aquatic > Marine > Oceanic | place: Canada: Western Arctic Ocean | collected...
ACCCTCCCCGTAACCCTCCACAGCCTAACTCCTACCGAAATCTTCTACCGCGTTGACCCGCAGCTCGACACCGACGCGTTCGTTAGTGGGGCGGCGGTGCTTAAGCTCTACCCTAGCGGTATCGGAAGCGGAAGTGGAAGCGGAAGCGACGAGGACGAGGACCATTTTGATCCATGCCACGGCGGCGGGGTATATAAGTGTGTGGGGCTTCATGTGGGAAGGGCGAGGGAGGTGCCCGTGGACGGAGGGGGTGCGGCAGCCGATATAGATAGAGATACCGATGCAGCAGCAACAACAACGCGTACAATGAAGAGCATTTCGTGGTGTCACAAGGGTGTCCGTCTCAGCGCAGTTCTACAGACGATGAGGGAGGAACTGACGGCTCGGAGCGAAAAGGGAGCGGCCGGGGCGGACGGAGGCGCCGAGGAGAAGGTCCCGACAGCTAACTATAGGAAGATGAGCATGATGAACGCAAAAACTGACGTCATGAGACTGCAGGCGACGGGGTCGACGAAGAATATTGGGGTTGTTAATAAGGAACGGGGGGAGGAGCTTCTGCTCAACGCCGAGGGTGAGTTGGAGTTGGTGATGTTTTTTGTTGTTTGATTTTTTTTTGTGAAGCGAGCTGTGGAGCAAACTCCTCGCACCAAAAGATGAACCTGGTCGAAACCGCCATCGTGTCCAATTTTGAGTTCCTAAAACCTCCATATGTTGGAGTTACGGTCGATTTTAGTTATTCGCCTTTTTTTTAGTTTTCACATTGCTGAAGACAACCATACTCACATACGCACACACACACACACACACACACACACACACACACACACACACACACGCACACACAACTAGCCTCCGGAATCCACACAGTCCTCATCCTAATGAAAGCCTACCCCCACGACGTCGAGCTCCAAACCTCCTCCTTCCGGATCGTTGTCCGTATGCTCCTCGGAACCCACGTCGCTTCAGGCCTTACCCCCGGACAGATATCCCGCTCGGCGTCCTTTGGTTCCCTCGGCCTCGTCGAGCACGTCGTTTCCGTCCTCGGGGCGTTCCCCGAACAGAAGAACATGATCGTGAGGGGGCTTTGGCTCCTGGCCTTGCTGTCTCAGAACGTAAGCAACGCACGGATCGCGGCAAGGGGGGGGGGGGGGACGGTCGTCGTCAAGGCACTGAAAAACTTCGGGGTCTTCGGGAAGGCGAACCCCGACGGGCAGAAGTGGGCGGCAGCGTGCGTAGTGAACCTGGGGAAGGTGAAGGAGTGCAGGGAGGAGATGGTAAGGGAGGGGGTGCTCGAGGCGCTCTGCAAGGTTCTCGACAACAGCAACTCGGTGAAGAATGATATCGAGTGCGTGCTGGGGGTTGTGGGGGCGGTTATGGAGATGGGGAGAAAGCCTTGGTTTGACGAGAGGAGGAGGTTGGTTGATTTGAAGGTTCAAATTGTCGTCAAGGAGGTGAGCGAGCCTTTTGGAAGACGAGCATGCGAGCCACTACTACTAAACTAACCCGCCCAATTCGTTTGGCTCGCTTCATTCGTTTTGCTCTTGATTCATAAAAAATGCACCTCGCTTCGCTCGGTGCAGACCAAACAGCGGTTCACCGACCTGTCGGCGGCGCAAACCAAATCGAAAGGCCCCGCCACCCCCCCGTCGTCAGAGTCAGAGTCAGACGAGGAGAAGAGGGAGGAGAAGAAGAAGCGACAAGAGGAGAAGCAGGCAAGCGATGAGCTCGAGGAGATGAAGCAAAAGATCAAGGAGGGTCTTGGGAGTGGGAGTGGGGGTGGGGGGGGGGGGGGTCAAGATAAAGTGGAGCTGGACGAAAACGGGGAAATCATGGACAAGAAGAAGCAGTCCATTTTTAGTGAGAGGGAGATAGATGCTGTGGAGGACACGTGCAACTTTTGTTTAAAGACGCTGAGTTATGGAATTCCGCCTCACATTTGGGCGGAAGCGTGCAGGAGGTGAGTCAGTCTTAAACTGCTCTATCACATTTCTAAGAGAAAGACTAACACAACCACCCGCTCGGTGCAGGCGCAAATTCAACATCGACTGGGACGTCATGGCGGTCGGAATCGGTGTCGACTCGTTCACGGCGGCTTTTCATATAGGGAAGAAGAAGATTGTCGTTGACGAGGACACGGGGGAGGAGAAGGAAGTTGAGAGTGACAGCAATAGGCTGAGTAGGTTGAACTTGAAGGGAAAGGGCAAAAAATGGATAGTAGAAGCAGAGAAGAGAAAAGTGGAGACCATGCGAAGCAAGTTTAGCAAGAACAAGCCTTTGCACTTGAAGGAAAGATCGCAAAGTCACACCACCAGGTCTCTCTCGCCGCCGCCAGTTGGTTATCGATAAATAAAAATATTAGCAAGTTTTTCTTTAAAAATGTTGATTGTATTCACTTGCGTTTTGTGATGTTTGCTCTTTCGTTGTATCGGGGTCGGCAAAATTCTTTTCCTGGGTGTTGTTTGGGTGAGGTGTAAACCCGGCATTTAGTTTGTTTTCCGGTGTGGGTGCGGAATTGGGGATAATTTGCAGCTGCCCGGTGGAGCTGGGAGATGCTGACTTGGTCGAGAGCTGACCGGTGGAGCTTGGTGTAAGGGCCTCCTTAAAGTTGGGAAAGCCATTGTCACCTGTCTCCTCAGCGAAGGAACGTTCTATTTTTAATCGGGTTGTAGCTGATAGGGATAGGGTGGATGTTTCAGGCTCGGGTTCAGGCTGCTCAGGCTCAGCTTCCACTGGTTCACTGCTTGCTCCGCAGCCCATGGGGGTGATATTTAGATGTTTTTAGATTGTGTCAATAAGATATATTCGATGAAGGAGGGAGTTGTAAAATGGAGTTGCAGTCTCTTCTGCGCTGGGAGAATTGTTATTAAGTGTTTTGGGTCTTGCAATCAACTCCTGAACTGAAGGTTAAATTCCTAAAAACAGTTTGTGAAAAATTCTAAAAGGTGAAAAGTGTTAAACAAAAGTGCAAAAATTGGCAAATATGGAATCTGGTCAAGGCCCATCCCCCCCTGTGCACTTGTACGGTCAAGGCCCATCCCCTGTGCACTTGTACGTTCCTATGGATCTTCAGGAAGAGCAAGACGCCACAACACAAACAAAATCCCAATCCCAATTCCAAATCGACCCTAAGCACCACTTGCAGACTGCCCTCGAAAAACTCACCGCAGTTGCAACCACTTGCGACGTATCAGAAAAACTAAATCAACTTCGGAACATGGACCACGGCTCCAAGATCACGAACTCCTCCAATTTGAAGCACCTGATGAAAACCATCTTCGGACTTGCTCTTTCCAAACTGGAACTCATTTCCCTGAAGCGACACTTTGATGAGGACGGTGGAGGCACGATCGACTTCCTTGAGTTCAAAACCGGCCTCTCCAAAGTGATAAAAGACGGCCGGCTCGCAATGGAGAAGAAGCGGAAATCTGATAGTGAGCGCGTCCGGAGGAGAATTGACAAGCATGCCCAGGACCACCGGGACAAGCACTGCGGCGTCATGGTTGCCGAGGTTGATCGAAGCTACGGTGAAAAGTCGAAGATTTCTGCGTTGCGAAAGATCGCGAAGGCGGCGAGTCGGTACGGTAGCGACCGCAGTGGTCAGAATCCGCTGGCCGTGTTTGAAGGGAATCTTGATTCTTACCAGTTCAAGGAGCAACTTCGAAAAACATTCTCCATTAAGCTTTCGCCCAAGGAGTTGGGTTCGCTTTTGGACAGGTGAGAGAGATGAGGAGCGAAGATGTGTGTGTTGCGTTTGCGTTGCCCATTCACTAATCTCAAAATATCTTCTCCTCGCTTTGAACAGGTTCGACGGTGATGGCGATGGCACGATCAACGGAACTGAGTTTCTTCTTGAATTTGTCAAGATCAGGGACGCTACAAAAAAGGCACTAAGACAAACAAGAATTTCAGAAGCCCAGGCTGCAAAGGCCTACTACGACAAGAAGGGCGAGGAGTGCTTACAGCGATTTGCAAAAAATCCCGAAACGAAAATGGACGCCAACTACACTGACAACGATTACCAAAAGGCTATGAGGAAGCTAGAGAAAGTTGCTTTGTTCTTCGACGCGGCGCGCAGCACTAGCTTGGTCGGGTTTCAAGGGTTGCTCGATCCAAACGATTTTGCGTCCCAACTCTTTCGATGCTTCGGCATAAAAGTCACGGAGAAAGAGCTTGGTTCCATGGTTAATCACTTCGATAGGGATAGTTCCGGTACTGTCGACGGCACTGAATTCCTCTTGGGGTTCAACGGAATGGCCCACCGGGCAAAACAACTAGAAAAACAGCGGATCAAGGAAGACTCTGTTTTTCGCAGATCCGTCCTTGACAAAACCCACAAGAAAAACAAGAACAAGTTCAAGAAAAAGTTGGAAGCATTGAAACTCCCTTCACTGATGGACTCGTCCATAGCCCTGCACGAAAATAGCAATACCAATAACAATAACAATAACAATAACAACACCAATAATCATAAAAAACGAAATCACCAACCCACCCCATTTGACTCCAGCTCATTTCTCAACCCAAACCCGTTCCAAAGATCAACTTCCACCTACATGCACATGCGAATCGAGGGAGGCTCGCCGATTTCGCCCCTAAACGGCAGGGTTTCCACGGCTGTCGCGAGAGAGATCTGCGCTGACGATATTTCTCTGGGTAAGCTCCTGAAGGCCAGCACGCTGGACATCTACTCCCAGAAGGCGAATTTCAGAGAAAAGAGAGCGAAGAAGGAGCTAAAATCAAAAGAAACGCGGAGGAGCGTCGAGGAGGAGGCGCAATTCAGGGTTAATTTGGAGATTGCCTTGGAAGAGGAGGAGGAATACAAACGATTGTTTGCCTGTGAGGTGACCAACGGTAGAGAGAGCGTTGGTGTGGGCGTGAAAATTATGCATTAGAAAGGCTTTTTACTTCTTAACTTTCTTAGCAGCCTTCTTCTTCGGGGCAACCTTCTTCTTGGTCGCAGCCTTCTTCGCCGGAGCCTTCTTGGAAGCGCTTTTCTTGGGAGCAGCCTTCTTGACCGGAGCCTTCTTGGCCATCTTGGCTTTCTTTGCCTTCTCCTCCTTGGCCTGCCTCTTGGTGATCTCGTTCTGTTCCTTCATCATTTCAGCCATGATCTTCTCGAACATCACACTGTCCTTCTCCTCCTCCCTCTTCATCTTGGAGGTCATGGCCTCAAGCCCCTTGTTGATTCGCACCAGGATATGTGCCTTGATTCTATCAACCATAGCGCTCTTCACCCCAGTCGTGAGCAGCTTGTACTCCTCACAGAACTCCTTGAGCTCCTCGACTGGGAGCACCTCATAGAGGCCATCATCAGGACGTGTCACATAACGTTTGTAACGATCAACCAACTCCTCCTTCTCACCAGTAGTGATTAGGCCGAACTGCGAGCGGAGTAAGCATGTGTTAGCCGATGGATTAGTTGGTGACCCCCCTCCCGGGACACCACCGTCCACTCACCTCCTTTAGCTCAGTTTTCAACTCTTTCTCACTCATCTCCCTGATCATACCGTACAACCTGGCGTCTGCAAGGCGGTTGAGAAGCTCATCCTTCGTTCCGGTAGTTTTCCACCATCCCTCTTGCTCCTTAAGCAGCTTGACAATATCCGGCTTCGTGACATTTTCCGGGAGGTCAGCAAGAATATCAAAAAACTCGCCTTCCTCTGAGGAATCATAGTCATCGTACTCGACATCGACTTCATCAGCAGGTGGAGCTTTTGCTTTTGCTTTTGCTTTAACCATTGTCTTTGTTGAGTGTTGTCTTTGTTGTTATGCTTTACTTTATTGGAGAAAATGATTGGGTCCAAATAAAAAACGTCCTTTGTCAAGGTATAGAGGCTAAAAAATGGACTCCCCCCAACAACCTGAAGGCGACATCGTTCACGTGATGGGTAACGAGGAGGAAACAGAGACAGACATGCGCGAGATAACATCTCCAGCTGATGTCCCCACCTCAGCTGATGCCCCTGCCTCATCCTCCACTCTAACCACAGCAGACGGTCAATCTGTCCCGACCTCTGATGTGTTTGGAACCTCAGCGATGTCTGTTGCTGAGCTAGACAGGGTAATTGCACGTTGTGCCATTGTCGTTGAGCAGATCTCAAAGAGCAGCTCTTTGACTGAACCCCCCCCACTCCCCTCAACCCTTGCATCCCTCACAATCGAGTGCTCGGCTTCGGAGAGCAGTATCCTCACCTTCAACGACTCCCCGATCTCATCAAACGGCCCCATTGAAATTAGCCCTGATATGATAAAATCCAATGCCTCCATCCATTCCTCAACCCAAACCAAGTTAACGGATCTTCAAGAGATCACCCAGGAATACTTGAAGTGGGTGTACCGAGCACTCCTCTCAACGGCCGATACGAATTCCGATTTCTCCTCCATGACCAAGGAAGATGCGACAAGCCACTTGTCCACAAATTTCCACCTCTCAATCGGTGAAGATGTCATTGGGTACACTCCCCCGTCGGGCTCTGATACTCCCTACCCCGACGACACGCTGAAGAACGTGGTGATCAGCGTTATGCAGGCGGTTGGCAGCAGCAAGAACCAGGCCGTCCTGAAAGAGCGTGCCGAAAGTCGCAAGAAGGCCATTTTGGAATTCGAGGCTAAGAGCAGGGCGAGGATGGAGGAGGCCAAGAAAGCGGCGGGTGCGGGTGCGGATGCGAGTGCGGGTGTGGGGGGGAAGGGGCAGGTTGAAGGAGGTTTTTTGAACAAGAAGAAGGCCCTCGGCGGGGCGGGCGGGGGGAAGCAGGGTAAATTTATGGGGGGCGTTAAGATGGGCATGGGGTTGATGAAGGGTGTCGTGTTTGGGAAGGGCAAGAACTTTGCAATTTTCTTTGGAGCTGTTGGTTTCATGCATGTTTTTGGTCAAGAGCTGGCTCTGCCCATTCCCATGTAAATAACTTTGGGGGTTTCAAACTAAACTTTTTACTCTTCTAAAAACCAACTCGTTAACTCCAAACTCGCTCATTGACACCTTCATGTTGAATCCAACGCCTTCCCCTTCCCCCATCCCCGCCACCGCCTTCTGCAACAAAGCCTTAAAGCTCCGCAAAATTATCTCCACACTCCACCCGCCTTGCTTCGCAAACAGAACCTCGTTGTTGTTGTTGTTGTTGTTGTTGTTGTTGACCAAGTTGTTGTTGACCAAATACGTTACCCCCCCAACCCCAACCCCAGACCCTCCCTCACCCTCGCTCGGCCTTACTAGCATTCTATATACGCCACTATCCACAATTAGCTCGTCCCAGAACTTCCTTTGGTACGAAATGCCGATATTCGCAATTTTACGCTCCAAAATTTCTTCGATTGTTGCCGGTGCGAGGGGCATCAGTGGAACGACCGGGAAGGTGAAACTCTCCGAGTCGCTGGCATCGAACTCGAAGAACTCGGAGATCCGACCTTGGAGCGACGTATTCTTGAGGAGCAGGTCGGAGGCAACGTCGCCGACGAAAATCGTTATTGGAATTGGGTTGGTGTTGGTGTTGGTCTTGTAGATATAGTTGAATGCACAGGGTGCGGATTCCAACTTGTGCACGTCGTCGAATACTATGACACTGGGCACCGTAGTAGAGGAGAAAATATTGTCGAGCATTGATTTCGTGTTTTTGGAATCTTTGTAGTCTTGCCTGTTCAGAATCAAGACCCGTTTGGGGGATGCCAACCCATGAGCAATCTGGAGGGCGGTTGAGGTTTTCCCACTTCCCTTCGGGCCAACGATTATCATAGATTTGCGCGTGGGAGAAGATGATGATGTGGCAGCAAGATCGAATTCCCAGAGATTTACGGTTTCCGAGATGATATTTCGAGCGTGAGACTGGGAAATTATGTGTTCGTCAAAATTTTGAAGAATTGTGCTGGCAAGGTTGTTGTTGTAAGGTTGGGAGGTAGGTGTGGTTGTGGGTGTTGATGTGGGTGTTGATGTAGTTGTGGAGGAGGATGAGGATGAGGAGGCGAAAGAAAGTATCGGAGAGGATGACGCAACGAAAACCGAGAGAATCACAGCAAGGACTGCAATCGAAATTGCAAATATGAGGTTTTTATTGGAAGACTGGTGAGGGGTAATGCCGCTGTACACAAATGAGTGGTCGGGCTCGTAATCGGTTTGCTTGAGGGGATCTGATTGGGAAGTGGGATTGGAAATTGTATTGGAAATTGGATTGGAATTGGATTGAAAATGCGGAACGGGGACGTCAAACGGTAGGAGACCATCGGGGTCTTCGGCTGTGTTTGTGAAGTGAACAACAAGCTGTTGGCTGTGGCCAGAATCATTCTCATCCTCTTCCTCAGAGTTTTCGGAATTAAGTACTGCGAAAGTGCTTGATCCGTCCAGTCTATATCTAACCATGGCGCGTGTTGTGGGGTCAGGTCCAACACCGTGTGCGGGTTAAATAGCAGTAAAATCGATTGGTTGTATTTTATTTGCAAATTTGGCTCCGTGCTCCCAGCCACGTGCAGCGTAAAACATGTCGCCCAACCCCACCTCCCCCATAACATCAATAATGCTGGTGGTGGAGCGGCCCGGGAAGCAATCTCGTGTTGTCCTTCGCTACCCCACCTCAAACTCTCACACACACCTTCGCTTCCACGCATTTCTACACTCCCACCTCCTTACAAATACCGCGGCCTCAACTCCAACCCCTACCCCTACCCCTACCCCTACCCCAATAGAGCCAAACGTTGAGCTTCTCGATTCATTCCTTTCCATTCCTCCAAACTCTTACGCTAAATTGTTTCGTTTCCAAGACATTGGTGGCCTCAACAATGCCGATCCTGGTACTGCTTCCTCCTCCCCCCCCTCTCTCCCCCCCCCATCGTTCAAGAATAGAACTTTCCTCTCGTCAACCACAATCACCCCCTCCGGTCCGTTCTTCTCCCGATTTACAACTGGTTCCCTTTCCTTTGCAACCGGAACAGTTTTCGATTTAAGTCCTTCAGCCCCCGTCCAATCCACGTCTTCGTCGACCAAACTCAAACCCAAACTCAATATGTTCACCATCGTGGTCGTTTTTAACTCCTCCCACCCATCTCTCGAATCCGACCCTCGCAAGACCCGCAAACTCAAGTCAATCATCCACACCAACCTAGTCGAGCTGTGTAAATCCCTTCGGAGGTGAGTGAGCGAAGGCGAGCGAGCCTTGAGAAAGACGAGAGTACGAACAACAACTAAACCTAACTCGGCGCTCCGCTCGGCGCAGGGAGGAGATGAGGAAGTCATTCATAAACGTTGGAACCCGCTGGGCGATCCGTACTTTCGAGCGCTTCGAGTTGGACTTCAACCTCAATTCGATTAACAAGAACAAGAATATGAAAAAGAACAACGATGACAAAAACGACGACAATAACAATGACAACACCATTAACGACGATTTGGACGGGATAGAGGGTAACATCACCAGCAAGAGCAGCAACAACAACAATGCTGTCGGAAGCGGGGGAAACTACGCCTACGACGTGGGGCTGCACAACGTGTTTCTGAACAAAATATTCGAAAATGTGTTTGGGGCAGCAGGTTTGGGGGGAAAATCCAAAACCGAATCTAAACCCAGGTTTAAGCTCAAGCCCAAGCCCAAATCCACCTCCAAAACGCAGGATGACAAAATCCCAAGTTACAACACCCAGCACTTCGACTTCACCAACCGCATAAGTCGCGTCAATGTGCAGCACAGACGGCTGCTGAACAACCGGTCAGCGAGCAAGATGATCGTTGGGGCAGCACCAACAACAGCACCACCACCACCAACAACAACAACAACAACACAAGGGAGCTCGAGCGCGAGAATTTTGACGGATTTGATCACGTTTTTTCACGCTTTGGAGTATGTCGTGGCGAGTGATGGTGACTGCAGGAGGGAGAAAACTATTTTGATAAACGGTCACATTCCGCTGTGCGTCAAAAACAGAACGAGTGAGAGTGAGGCTTATAGTTGTGGTGGTCACGAGGAGAAGAAGGAAGATTTTACCGATAGAACAATAATTTTCCCGTCTTCGGTACACACACCGGCAGAACTGAGATGGCAACTGGGGGAGATGGTAAACCACGAGCTTGATATTGAACGTGAAGGTGGCAGTAGGAATGGGAATGGGAATGGGCGGATTTGTTTGGACGATTTTTTGAAATCAGTGAGAGTGAACGAGCCGTATGAGGGGACATGGGGGGGGGTGTTGGAGGGGTTGGAGGAATTGAAGAGTAGGAGGGTGGAGTTCGAGTACGCTGTTTGCCATCCTGTGGGGCTGGGGAGGAGCTATTACAATTGCAGTGGCGTCCAGCCACCACGAACAGAATTACAACGACAATTCTTGCAACTCTTCGGCCAACGAATCATCAACCAGCACGAAAATGGCACAACCGCCAGTATCCAGCGCGTTAAGCGCGTCCTCGCCAGTCCCCTTTTGTTGTTAGTCATTGTTGACGCTGTTACTGGCAAGGGTGGTGGTGACTTGACTTTGTCACAGTTGTTTGATTTAGTTGTACATTTCAACAACAGCAACGGCAAAAGGTGAGTGAGCGAAGCGAGCGAGCCTTGATAAAGACTCGAGCGATGACTAATTTCTGTTTGACTCGCTTCATTCGTTTTGCTCTTGCTTCATTAAAAATGCCCACAATCTCGCTTCACTCGGCGCAGCAACAACAACAACAACAACAACAACAACAACAACAACAACAATGCCAGAGAAAACAAGAATATGGAGGTGCTGCGAGGTTTGCTACTTAGAAAGGACGAGAGGAAGGAGGAAGCAGCAACATTCACAATTTTGTCCTCATCTCAATATCAGATTCCGTTGAATGATAGTGTCGAGTCGATGAAAAGAAAGGATAGCAACAGCGAGTTTTTTATTGGGAGTTTGCCCGACGAGAGTCCGACGAAGATGGACCAGCAGAAAGAGCCGAGTGGGAAGAACACCGAAAATGAAATTGACAATGAGAATTTGAATGAGAATGAGAACGAAAACCAAATTAGGGGGAAAATTTTGTTGGAGGACATTGCGGGTTTTTTGAGAGGCAACGAGTTGATCAGGGAGGTTTGCGATTACCATTTGTGGCGCAGGGGCGAAAATGAAAATGAAAAAAACGAAAACGAATCTTTGCCAGAGAACTACAAGGCAGTTGCAAATTTCTTGAGAAGAAATATGAAGGGGAAGACGAATTTGAATAAAACAACGACGGCGAGATTGGAATACAGCGCGAAAGTAGAAGGACTGGGTGGGAATGTGAAGGAATGCCTGGCTTATGCGGTCCGGAGGGGGGCATGTGTAATCATTAGAAGGCATTGTTTTTGTTAGGTTAGGTTGAGATAGGTTAGGTCGCGCAAATATTTCAAAATTAGAACTTATAATGAAAAACTCGCGTAGAGAGCCATGTGATCAGACATGTGCTTGCCCTTTTTCACGACGTTGCTCGTTGATGCCTCTGTGTGTTCTATGTGTTCTACTTCTAAACTGACTTTATGATCAGTTCGCCACCAGTACTGACGAACTTCAATAAAAATTGAGCGCAAATTCTCACCCCAAGCAAAAATGTAGTCCAAGCGCTTCTCGTCGCTCCACTCAACGACGTCTGCGTTCATTGATCCGTCCGTCGTTAAACCAAGATCCCTTCGTAGCATGGTGTGCTCCACCAAACAAGGGTTGAATTTCCGAAAAACGTCCTCGAAACGGTGGAAATGTTGGCGAACGTCTTCGTATTCGTCAGTCATGTAGGCAAAGTACTGGTCGTTATCGGATCGACGGAAATCTTCGGGGGTTACTCGCTCTAATCTCTCGCCAACTACGTTGAAGTCACCTGCAATTATCTGCCCCACCAAGTTGCTAGTAGAGAGTCGACGATCGTTAATGAAAGTTCGCATGACCTCAAACTGCTTCGCCCTGCATCGCCTCGCTCTTGCATCGCGATCGCCGGCAACAAAAGCAAACAACGGGTCACCTCTGTTCATATCAGCCTGGGTGTGCGTTGTGAACACTTGAACTTCTCTTTCGCCGCCAACATCTACACCAACACCCACAACTCCTTTGGCAGCGAAGAAATCCGACCCGATGGAATCGCCAAAGTAATGTGACTCAACCCAAGTGATGGGAAATTTCGACGCAACGAAAAGCCCGGAACCTTGACTGGCAAAAATTAGATTCGGGAGAGGGTTTTCGACAATGTAAGGAAAATTTGCCGTCAACCTAGTCTTGAGAATGTCAATGACTGCAAAGTCGAAAGCCTCCTGGAAGACGATCACATCTATAGACTCGTCGGAAGCCAAAATCTTGCCAAGCAGGGATATTCGCTTAAGGGGTGGATTGGTATTGCAGTAAGTAGGGAGGCCAGCAATGTTGTACGTGAGGATGTTGAGAGTTTGGTGGCGGGAGGGGGACAGGCTTTCTTCTTTGTTCTGTGAAGAGTGATTAGGGATTGGAGTGTGGATAGCTGTAGTGTTTGCCTTCCTAATAACAAGGAACAATACTTGTTGGGCCACAAACGACACGAGCCCTCCAATTACAGCTATAGGGACGAGAGCAGTACTTGAGATCATCGATAGTTTCGAAAAATGTAGGAATGCCAGTGTAAGGGGTGGACACACTCTATGAAGACGTAAGTGAACTTGGCGAAAATCAATCGTGTCAATCCGGGTTAAATTTTGGTCTTCCTGCAAAATTTGGCTGGGAGTGGGTTGCGGTTGTATCAGAGCAGCTTCCCCACAATAATTTGACTTGTTCAACAGTTTGTTGGGAAGCCAACCAAGAGAAAACCAAAAAAAAATTGAAAATTGAAAATTTAAAATTTTATCTTGTCGATAGAGCCTTCTCTTGCCCCTCACAAGTTTTGAACATCATCCACACTAACCAACATAGCACAATTCCTGTAAATGGATGATTTTTTTTCTCGTAGAACTATAATCACTGCCCACAACATCTTGGACAACACTGCTACAGGGAAACAGGTTGATGTGAAAAGGAAGTCGCCGGAGAGCTCCGACAACACCGAAAATTCCGGAATCGGCAATGCTACAAGGACGCCAGAGGGTTGGATGGTCTGTTTTGATGGTTCCACGACTAATCATTCCCACGCAGTCTTCAAGGGAATGATTGAAGTCAACTATGAGATCGTCTTGAAGAAGGACACAAAGGAGCAGAAGAAGCAGGAGCTCAAAAAGAGGAAGCAGGAGGGGGGCAGAAAGAATGAAATTGCACACATGTTCGCATTGACAGAGTATACCGAGGAGAAGGCGAAGTTAGAAGCCCGTGCAATGGACCTTATTCGGAAAGGGGACAAAGACGGTCAGGGAAAAGCCGCCATGCGAGCGTATGGAGAATTTTGCTCAACACCGTTCAAGAAGGAGGTTGTCATTGAAAACGAGAAGTTTCTTGTTGTGATTGTGAAGGATGGCGAAATGTACTGCAACGCCGTCGTGCGTGCGGCTGAAATAATACCACAGAGCAGCAGTCCACTCGGAAAGGCTGTCCTCGGGTCAATCTCACACTAAGAATGGGGTCGACTGGCAGACTTGCATTCCTAGCCAACAATTATTCAACCAATATTCTCCCTATCCATCACTGGTCCCTCTCCCCCTCTTCCCCTTCTCGTTGAGATTTTTAAATAAAAAAAAAACAATTTTTAAAGCGTCGACTTTTCATCATCGTTGACAATCGCCAACAGTTCAACCTCGAACATGAGAGTCGCACCGGCGTGGATATCAGCACCAGCACCTCTGTCGCCGTAGCCGAGATCGCTCGGGATCGTGAGCTTCCTGCGCCGAGCGAAGCGAGATTGTGCGCATTTTTAATGAAGGAAGAGCGCTTAGAGAGGATGTAGCCATTATGTCTGTAGCAATTTCGCGCACTTCATCGCGAGTATGCTCGTCTTCCAAAGGGCAGGCTCGCTCGCTTCGCTCGCTCACCTCTTTTCGCCAACGCACATGTTACGCAACCCGTTGTCCCACCCTTTAATGACCATTCCTTGCCCTAGGGTGAACTCAAAGGGGCTATCACGATCCAGAGAAGAATCGAACTTCTTCATGTCCTTGAAGAGCTTCCCCGTGTAGTGCATGGAGAGGGTGTCACCTGTAGTTGTTTTTCGCGGGCAGGTCTTGGGGCGGTGGAGAATGCCGATTTGGAGGTCGCTATGATCATAATCAGCCAAATGGAGGGATGATTAGAAATTGCTGCAACGTGTTCAGTGTGCGCTTGCTGCGGGCGCTCGTACACTGCTGTGCGTGCTGCGGGCGGCGTGCACTGCTGCGCATGCTGCGGGCAGCGGACAATACCCTCACCTGTCAGCAGGGAGGTCAGATCCAGTACCAATTTTAATCCGCTTTGCTGCTGAAACAAAGAAGAGGGACAGAAAGAGAAAGAGAACAAATTTCATCGTGACAATGCAATTGTAGGATGTATATGGCTGTGGATAAGGTTTGACGCGTGGCTGTATTTGCGTCTACGCTTCACTTGATAAAAATTAATATGTGATTATCACATCACGTGCACATTGTGCGAACAATACAAGATCACAAGTTCACAGGCGCCAAGGTTCTTCACACACATGAGTTCACAGGTGCCAAGGTTCTTCGGCTCCGAGACCACCCCAATTAGAACATTTGTGTCTGGCACCCACAACCCAACCGACATTGATGTCAAGCTCGCTACCAGAATTGTGCAACATGGTGGCATACTCTATCCCCCCACAACCATCACCCCAATCACCAAGATCATCCACTTCATTTGGGTGAACGACGATGCTTCCAAATCCAACTTTAACAGCCATCCTCAGTTTGATCAGAACATTGCGGCCTTCAAACAAGCAAATCCTTCTTGGGAGGTAAAAATCTGGGATGAGGAACGTGTCTCGAACACACACTTCCCGGTCAACAACTTTGCCAATCGTAGCTTGTTCGACAGCTACCACTGCGAATTTGACGCGGGCCGAAAATCGGACATCCTTCGGTACGAGTTGCTTTACAATTTCGGCGGTGTTTATGTGGACGTGGATTATATGTGTTTGCGGCCTTTTCCAGCTGATATGCTTGAAACCGGCTTCTTTTGCGGAGCGTCAAACACTGGTTGCGTAGAGTTAAATAATGGGTTGATTGGGAGCTGCGCAGGGCACCCGATTCTGGGACGATTGATTGCGAGCATAGCGGAGTATTTTTCTACTTCGTCGGCTGCTGCAGCTGCTGCACCCGCCCAATCAGCCCCACAACCACCCCTTGGGCTTCTGGCAAGTTACTTGTCGGGCGCGGAACTCACAACAGCGGCGATTGCCTTTGACACAAGTCGGAGTGCCGTGGAAGGCGACAACGAGGAGAACTATAATAAACTGCAGCAAAGGTTGACAATGGCACAAATTAACGAGACGATCGCGCAAACCGGACCGGGGCTGTTAACCAGAATTGTCATGGGGTGTTTCGACGACGATCAACTCGAACTGAACGGTGGGGGGGCAGGACTGCGAGTTTACAAGTATGACGTTTTTCACAGCGTTCCCAATACTGCAAGGGGGGGGGGGGTTACGAATGGGGAATGTTTCGTGACCGACGATTCGGTCGCTGTTCATCAGTGGGCCTGCAGTTGGCAGAAGTGAGCTGGATTTGTACAGTTGTAGTTAAAAAAAATAGAATACACATTGTTGGTTACAATTTATTTTCATTTTCAAGTTCGACTACCCGCGCCTATAAAGCCGCGAGTTGCTCTTTGAGATGTTTTATCTGCTCATCTTTCTTAGTGAGGAGAGAGGTTGTTTGTGCTGGGGCTGGGGCTGGGACTTGGGCTGGGGATGGGGTTATTATTGCTGGCCGGCTTCCGAGCTCCTCCAACAACTCGTCTAGGTGGGTTGTGATCAGTCTATTCGCGATGTCGTCCTTGTAGTAGGCGAAGTGGTATTTGACTCTGTTGAACACTGTGGACCATTGCTGGCCTTTGACACTGTCAACGCCGTTTGGCACCACGGCGCCGTAGGAGAACAGGTCGTCACTCGACCTCAACCCGAGAAGCCATTCTTGCACCTTCGCCTTCGATTCGGTGTAGTAGTAGGGGTGATGATCTGCGAAATCTTGCATCCTCGCCTCATCCCTCGTATTGAAAGTGCGGTCCAGGGGGTAGTCGTCATTTGTGAAATGGCGTTGGAAAAGCTCCTTTGGTGTCATTATCGTCTTGAACAAGAGGTGCCTGTGCGAATCACTCGCAAACCTCACCATCAGCAGAAACCCCACCACAGCGCACCCCACAGCTACTAGCTGTAGCGTCATGATGCTACCGGACGAAAGCTTGATCGACTCGACCAACCCACCCCCCGAGGTGCAAACCTGGA
>Ga0302114_10001331_pt1 | contig 16287 bp, 8 predicted proteins | sample AG5_Surface_MG_FD_203107 | JGI IMG/M metagenome (GOLD analysis project Ga0302114, IMG submission 203107) | Marine microbial communities from Western Arctic Ocean, Canada - AG5_Surface | ecosystem: Environmental > Aquatic > Marine > Oceanic | place: Canada: Western Arctic Ocean | collected...
AACAGATTGCATGAGCTTTAGCGCCAAATCTGCTTGTTCATCCGTCACGAACTTGCCTCTCGCCAGAGCCGCCGCGCACGCGCCGACTAAACACGGCGTATTCGGCATCACTCTCACCACGGGCACATCTTTCCCATGTATTGCGTTTTCCAGCGTTTCTAAGGTCACTCCTGCGCAGATGGAAATCACAATTTTATCCTTGGTCAACTCCTTGGAGATTTCTTTCAAAACTGTCGCCGCTGCGTACGGTTTCACCGCGATGAATATCACGTCCGAGTTCTTCGCGAGTTCGCAGTTATCTTTACACGCGTTGGCGCCGAACGAGGAGAATAAATCCAATCTTGGTTGCCACGGGTCCGTGCAATACATATTTTCCCACGGGACGATTCCAGAGTTGGAGAAGCCTCCACCGAGAGCTTCTGCCATCATTCCCGATCCAATAAATCCAACTTTTGTTTTGTCGTTTGAGTTGCTCATCGTCTTTAATATAAGTTCCTGTTTAATTTTGTTTAATGTTGTTGTTGTTGTTGTTGTTGTTGTTGTTGTTGTTGTTGTTGTTGTTGTGTGTTGTTGCGAGAAGTTTTCTTTGTGAAGAAAAAAGGTGACCAAAAAAAAACAAATTTTTTCGTCATTTTGTCTTTCCAACACTTTTTTGATTTCACCCCCACAAAAAACTTTCACATCAATAAATCAAATCAAAATGGCGGATACTTCGATGGACTACTCGGAGTATTCCGAGAACGAAAACAGCCCAATGCCAGTGGCAAAGGTACGTTAGTCTGTTAGTATTATTGTTGAACGTTGAACACCACCACCAAAAAGTTGGTGGGTGGTACGTTTTCGTCGTGTGTGTCTAACGAAGCTGATGAGATATGAAATTTTGGAAAATTTCTTTCTTTCCCCCCAAATGACAACAGAAAGATTTTTCATCTCTTTTGAACACCACGCGCGCACTTCTTTTCGTATCATCGAAACATTGTACTCTTCTCCGTTCGTGATGTCTTCTTGATTTTTCACTCTTTCAATGATACAGTTCTTTTTCGATGCATCATTTGACGACGAGTCAGCGCGCAAATGTACTTTTTACTCACAGACTAATTTCTCTCTCTTCAAACAAAAAAAATATCAAACAAACAAAAAATAGGGGAAGAAAGCTGCTGTGGCGAAGAAAGCGCCGTTGGCGGACGGCAACGTTGCCGCCGGTGGTGGTGGTAAGACGACTAAAAAAGTTGCCATCGAGGACATTTACCAAAAGAAAACACAATTGGAACACATCTTGTTGAGACCGGACACGTACGTCGGGTCGTGCGAAAAAGCGGAAGAGACGGCGTGGGTGTACGACGCCGCTTCGAGCAAGTTGGTGCAGAAAACCGTCGCGTTTACGCCGGGTTTGTATAAAATCTTCGACGAGATTTTGGTCAACGCGACAGATAATAAAGTCAGAGATCCGACGATGAAAGAGTTGCGAGTGGATATCGACAAGGAGAAAGGGACGATTTCGGTCATGAATGGCGGGAAAGGGATCCCGGTGGAGATGCACAAAGAGGAAGGCGTGTACGTCCCGGAGCTTATTTTTGGACATCTTTTGACGTCGTCCAACTATAACGACAACGAAAAGAAAGTCACCGGCGGTCGTAACGGTTACGGCGCAAAGTTGGCGAACATTTTCTCGCACGAGTTCATCGTGGAAACGTGCGATGGTAGTCGCGAGCGACAATACAAGCAAGTGTTTAAGAACAACATGAGCGAGAAAGGGGAACCGGTAATTACCAAGTGTAAGAAATCCGACAACTGGACGCGAATTACGTTTAAACCAGACTTTGAGAAGTTCGGGATGACTGAATTGGAAGACGATTCCATCGCGTTGATGTCGAAGAGAGTGTACGATTCCGCAGGTATCATCGGGAAGAACACGAAGATCTTTTTGAACGGCGAACAGATCAAAGTCAAGAGCTTCTCGGAATACGTCGATATGTATTTGCAAGACACGGAGAACGCGCCGAAAGTTTACGAAGCGCAAGGTGATCGTTGGCAAGTGTGCGTGACGGTGTCGAACACGCAACAGTTCCAGCAGTGCTCGTTCGTGAATGGTATTTGCACCATGAAGGGTGGGACGCACGTCGCCAACATCGCCGACGGCATCGCGGGCGAGTTGTTGAAGAAGATTCAAAAGAAGGAAAAGTCGTGCAAGAACTTGAAGTCGTTTCAAGTGAAGAACCACTTGTGGGTGTTCGTGAACGCGCAAATCGAGAACCCGGCGTTTGATTCGCAAACGAAAGAGACGCTCATCACCAAAGCTTCGAACTTTGGCTCCAAGTTCTCCGTTTCCGACAAACTCATCAAGCAGTTGATGGCCACGCCGTTGGTTGAGAACATCATGTCGTGGGCTCAGTTCAAACAATCCAAGGACTTGAAGAAGACCGATGGTGTCAAGCGATTGCGATTGACTGGTATTCCGAAGTTGGACGACGCAAACAACGCCGGCGGACGCAACTCGAAAGACTGCACGCTGATTTTAACCGAGGGGGATTCTGCCAAAGCGTTGGCGGTTTCCGGTTTGTCCATCGTCGGAAGAGACAACTACGGGGTGTTTCCGTTGAGAGGGAAGTTATTGAACGTTCGCGACGCTTCGTTTGATCAAGTGAAGAACAATGTGGAAATCACCCACATCAAACAGATTTTGGGCTTGCAACACGGCAAAACGTACGACGAAGATTCCATCAAGACGTTGCGATACGGGAAGTTGATGATCATGACGGATCAAGATCACGATGGTTCGCACATCAAAGGTTTATTAATCAACTTTCTGCACGCGCACTTCCCGTCTTTGTTGAAAATTCCGGGTTTCTTGTTGGAGTTCATCACGCCCATCATCAAGGCGACGAAGGGCCAACAAACGCGCGTATTTTACACGTTGCCGGAATACGAAAACTGGAAGCTCGTCAACAACGACGGTAAAGGCTGGGCCATCAAGTACTACAAAGGTCTCGGTACGTCTACGGCAAAAGAAGCGAAGGAGTATTTCGCTGCGATTGAGTTGCACCGCAAGACTTTTTGCTGGGAATCCGACGGCGACGGAGATTTGATCGACATGTCCTTCTCCAAGAAGAGAGTCGAAGATCGTAAAAGGTGGTTGTCCGCGTACGAAGAAGGGACGTTCTTGGACCAAAGCGGCGAGACCGTTCGGTACGATGAGTTTATCAACAAAGAGTTGATTCTCTTCTCCTTGGCGGATTTAATGCGTTCTATTCCATCCGCCATTGATGGTTTCAAGCCTTCGCAACGAAAAGTTATGTTTTCGTGCTTCAAGAGAAAGTTGAAGTCGGACATCAAAGTCGCGCAATTGAGCGGTTACGTCTCGGAACACTCCGCCTATCACCACGGCGAAGCGTCTCTTGCGTCGACAATCGTTAATCTCGCGCAAGATTTCGTTGGGACGAACAACATCAACTTGTTAGTCCCGAGCGGTCAGTTTGGTACGCGTTTGCAAGGCGGGAAGGACCACGCGTCGCCGCGTTACATTTTTACGCGTTTGGCGCAGTTGGCCAGAGTTGTATTCCCGGAATGCGACGACGCGTTGTTGAACTGCAACGACGAAGACGGTCAAAAGATTGAACCGACGTATTACATGCCGGTTATTCCAACTGTTTTGATTAACGGCGCCGAAGGTATCGGAACGGGATGGTCTACTTCGATTCCAAACTACAACGCAAGAGACGTCATCAGCAACGTTCGCGCGATTTTGAACGAAGAAGAGCCAACGCAAATGATGCCGTGGTACAGACACTTCAAGGGTGAAATCACCGAGGAAATCTTCAAGGGCGAGCGAAGATTCATCGCCACTGGATCGTATCACATCCGAGACGAGTGCACGTTGGAAATCACCGAGTTACCGTTGCGCACGTGGACGCAAGACTACAAGGAGTTCTTGGAAGAACTCATTGCGCCAAAGGACAAGAAAGCTCCGTTCATTACCGATTACAAGGAGTACCACACGGACACATCGGTGCACTTTGTCATCACCATGCCTCCGGCGAACTTGGCCAAGGCTGAAGAAGAAGGTATCGTGAAGAAGTTCAAGTTGGCGTCGAAAATTTCGTGCTCCAACATGCACGCGTTCAACGAGCACTCGATCATCACCAAATACGAGTCCGCAGAGGATATCATGAAATCGTTCGTTCCTTTGCGATTGAAGGCGTACGAAGAGAGACGTCAAATGCTCATCAAAGTTGCCGAGTCGGAACTCAAGCGTTTGGCGAACAAGACGCGTTTCATCTTGGCGGTTGTCGAAGGCTCCTTGGTGGTCAACAGAAAGAAGAAGGCTGAGTTGGTTGAAGAGCTCGAGATGATGATGTACGATAAGTTACCAAAGACGAAGACGTCTGCGTCTGCGGCGGCGGCTATCGTTCAAACGGACGAGAACGACATCGCGGCGGATGAATCCGACGACGCCAACGCGTCCTACGATTACTTGCTTTCCATGCCTTTGTGGAACTTAACTTTGGAGAAGGTTGAAGATTTGGTCACGGAAAAGGAAGAGAAGGAAGCCGAAGTCGCGCTTTTGAGAGGAACGACGGATAAGGACTTGTGGTTTACGGATTTGGACGCGTTGGAGGAAAATTTGGATCAACTCGAAGACGACGACGTCGCGGCTGAGGAAGAGATGCAAAAGCAAGTGCGCGCGGCGGCGAGAAACAACACCAAGGCTGGACAAAAAGCGCTCGCGAAGAAAAAGAAAGCGATCAAGAAGAAAGCCATGGACTTTGACTCGGACGCTTCGGATTCTGAGATCGACGAGGATTTCTCGGACGACGACTTTGAAGTCACCAAGCCGAAGAAACGAGCGCCGGCGAAACCGAAAGCGGCTCCCGTTGCCGCTGCGCCGAAAGCAGTTCCAGTGCGTGCTGCCGCCCCTGCGCCGGTGGTTGCTCCTGCTGCGGATTCCGACGACGACGACGTTCCTCAGTTATCGTTGGCGGAGCGATTGTTACAAAAGGCCTCCTCCGGTACCGTACAAGCCAAGCGTCAAGACTCGTTTAACTTTGACGCCGTTTCAAAGATGGTCAACGAAGTCGCCAACGAGAAACCAGCAACTGCGTCGGCGTCGGCGGCAGATAAGCCAGCTGCGACGAAAAAAGCCGCCGCGCCAAAGAAACCAGCCGCTGCTGCGAAGAAACCAGCTCCGGCAAAGAAGAAGAACAAGAAAGCCGAGGATTCGGACTCGGACGTTTCGTTTGGTGACGACGACGACGACGCGGAGGATGTCGTCGCGGAAGTCGCTGCGAAACCGGCGGCGCGCGCGGGGAGAAACGTCCAACGCAAATCCTACAAAGTCGACGATTCCAGCGACGACGAAGAAGAGAGCGATTTTGACGAAGAGGAGGACGAGGAGGAGGATTTCGACAGTGACTTTGAGTAATTTTTTGTGCTAAGAAGAAGAAGAATTAAAAAGTGAGGAGGAAGGTTTTTAGGAAATCAAAAAAGAGAGAGAGAGAGAGAGAGACTGTGTATTACAAGAACGAACAAAACACCAATTTTATTAAATTTTGATTGAAAAACAAACAAAAAACATCACATTATTAAACGAAAAGATGCGCACCTCCACCACTCCCACCATTTCTTTCTCCTCCTTTTCCTCCTCCTTTTCCTCCCGTTCTCGTCGTCGCCGTCTTATCAGATCTTTTCCTTCTCGTTCTTCTTCTTGTTCTTCTTCACATGAAGAACAACAACAAGAAGAAGAAGAACAAGGAAAAAAAATTTTCTTTGCGTTTGGTTTCGGGTATTGCGCCATCGGCGTCGCCAACCAACTGCTCAAGACAAAGAAGAAAAAGAAGAAGAGTAATAATAATAACGAGATTTTAGGAGAAAAAGAGGAAGATTTTGCGTGGATTGTAGTGGGCACGACTCGATCGCGAGAGAAAGCGGAGGCTTTGAATCTTCGCTCGAACGGCACGTGGTGCGAAGAAGTGTTCACGTGGAAATCAGACGACGGGGAACCGTTACAAGAGGAGTGCGCGCGGTGGTTGAAGAAAGCGGACGTTATTTTAATTTCGACGCCACCGAATGGTGATTTAGATTTAGACCCAATATTATCAACGAAAGCAGTCAGAGAGGTCTTGGAGAACGCGAAGAAGCGACAGATGTTTATCTATTTGAGTTCGACGGGCGTGTACGGAGGCCATCTCGGCGAGTGGGTGGACGAAACGACGGAACCGAATCCAGATTCGATAGTCGCTCAAAGAAGGTTAAACGCCGAAAAGGCGTGGACAGAGTGGGTAGTAAATGGTAACAAAAGAAATAATGTAAAGTCTTCGTTGCGAATATTTCGATTGGGTGGCATTTACGGCCCTGGAAGGAGCGCTATCGATATCGCCTCGAAACGCGAAAGAGAGCGACAATTCCAAGAGAAGACTCGGAGGAAAGAAGTAGAGACACAGAGTGAGGATAATAGCAATACTTATAGCATTAAAAAGAGCGATAACGCTAATACGAGATCGTTAACGCCGACGCAAATATCTCGGAGGAAGAAGATGTACACGTCTCGGATCCACGTGGCGGATGTCGCCAACGCGCTCGTTCGGTGCATCGAAAAAGAAGTAAGCGACGAAGAAGAGGATACCGTTTTTATCGACGACGATAATCGCGTCGCCATATACAACGTCGTCGACGATTATCCTTCATCTCGAGACGAAGCCGTCGATTTCGCGGCATCTCTTCTTAGTTCCGAAATAAAGAACGAAGGCAATGAGAAGAGTGGTGAAAAAGATATCCTCCTCCCAGACAAGAGCGAAAAGCGAGTCAAGAACGTAAAGCTCAAACGCGCATTCGCATCCTCTTCATCCTCCTCTTCATCGCTCCTCTTTCCCTCGTACAAAGAGGGACTGACGGCCATTTACGATGGAAATCAAATCCCGTTCGATTGATGATGATGATTGTTGTGATGATGTGTTATGAGTAGAATAATAGCAGTTAAAGTAGTTTAAGTGACCTTTTCCTCACGAATTTTGAGAACAAGAAATGACCCAAGAAGCAGATAGAATTTACCTCATTTACTCTTCCTCGTCGTCCGAGACTTCTCACTACTCATAGACTTTTTACAAAATCCATTCACGACAACGAGAGAAGGATGGATCATCGTTATTTGAGTTGGCAGGACGTCGCCAAGCGAAGAACGCTGTTGGACTTCTCTTCTTTAACTTCTTCCTCTTTTGAAGGAGATGAAGAGGTTGAACCATCATCCGTTCTCGAATACGGACGATTTCAACTCGGTTTATTCCTCTCCGGCGTATTCATCGTCGCCTTATACGTATACGCGGAGTTTTTACACCACGTGAGAATGAAACGAATGCACAACGGTGGGTATAATAAAGGAATAGCGGAAGACTCGATCGAGATGCGAATGGCTGGAACGAAGAAGTTTGATGTTTTATTGGAAGGAGGTGGTGGAGGAGGAGGAGGAAATACTCCAGACGGATCGATGATTTCTAACTCCATGCAAGATATGAGCGACGAGGAGAAGAAACGCTCGTTTGCGAATTTCACGGACAGCTTTGGACGACAAAATTCACAGAGCGGGAACATGAGCGATGCCGTCGGTGCTTCTCCATCTTCCGGGGACAACGGCAACGTAAAGTTCACGAACATTGGCGCCATGCGGATACTCCAAGGCGACGCGGATGCCATCGAGAGGGCGAGATTGATTTTGCGCTCTTGGGCGGAACTATTCTTTATCTTGTTCATCTTTTACGTGTGCGATCGAACGAATACGTTTCCCGAGAGGACAAAGTCGTATTCGAGAGACTTTTTCATCGCCATCTTTGTTACGTTGGCGGCGTACGGCTGTTATCAGACGTTGCGACAAAGCAAGACGAGTGCACCACTAAACAGAGAGCAAACTGAGGAGTGGAAGGGATGGATGCAAGTCTTATTTTTGCTCTATCACTACTTCAAAGCTTCAGAGATTTATAACGCGATTCGTATCTTTATCGCTGCGTACGTCTGGATGACTGGATTTGGGAATTTCTCCTACTATCACGTTCGCAAAGATTTTTCGGTGGGGAGATTTTCGCAAATGATGTGGCGTTTGAACTTCTTCGTCTTGTTCGTGTGTATCGCATTGAGGAACGATTACGTTTTATACTATATTTGTCCCATGCACACGCTGTTCACGCTCTTCGTGTACTTTTCGCTGTTGGTTTTCAAGGAACACAACACATCGACGAACATGATAGTGGCTAAAATGGTAATTTTGATCGTACTGGTGTACGTCATTTGGGAAGTGCCGGGCGTATTCACCGTCTTGTTCAAACCATTCGAGTGCTTGCTATCTTATACCGACCCGAAAAAACCAGACGTCAATCCAATGCACGAATGGTTCTTTCGCTCTGGTCTAGACAGGTACGTTTGGATTTATGGCATGGTGTGCGCATTCGTACACCCAAAGTACGAAGCGTTTGTGAGATGGGTAGACGAGAAACCGACAAAGGAGAAAGCAGTCATCCAAGGGTTAATTTTAACCGTCAACACAATAGCAGCATACTGGTGGTACACAACGTATTATGTTTTACCAAAGTTGGAATACAACGTCGTGCATCCGTACACGTCGTGGATACCGATTACGATATTCATCATTTTTAGAAACTTCAGCCTGACGATGCGAAGTTATTTTATTCACATTTTTTGTGAATGTGGGAAAATCACCTTAGAAACGTACATTTCTCAGTTTCACATTTGGTTATCGTCGTCGGTACCGAATGGGCAACCCGGGATGTTGTTAGGATTGTTGCCAGAAGAGTATCCGGTGTTAAACTTCATGCTTTGCACGGCGATTTACGTGGGCATTTCGCAGAGAATTTTTATGCTCACAAACGATTTAAAAGTAGCGTGCGTTCCAAATGCAAACAATAGATTGTTGAGTTTACACGCGTATTTCGGAGTAGCGTGGTTCATAGGAATGGGAATTGCAGGAAGTGCATTATTAATGGCTATTTAGTTTTGTGATTTATTGATATTATTGATATTATTATTATTTTATAAGTACAATTCCCACTCGGCTTGCGCAAAGTGTGTTATTAATGTATTTCAACAAACAACTTAGATGCGTTCGTATCCACCCGAACCTGCTCTAAAGACGTGTTGCAAACGATCGCGAAGCGCGACTCGACAGTGATACCCTCTCCACCATTTCGCGATGATAATCTGAGAATGGGCGCGAATCGTCTCCTCGCGTTCAAACACAGTCTGACCCAAGGATTCGCTGACGCGTTTGCTCGAAGAACCCAACCGCGATCGTTGCGCGTCTTCAATATTCCTTACTATATCGGGGTACTTATTTGCTGTCGCTTCATCTATAGCTGTTCTATCGAGTCTATTTGTGAGTGATGCGTTCGCACCAAACCTCAAGAGTAATTGGACAGCTTCAATATTACCTATGCGACACGCGACGTGAAGCGGCGTATCAAAGCTCGTATTTCGTTCGTTCGGATTTGTTCCGGCACTTAAGAAGTTCTGCAACACGCTATAATTCAAATTTTGAACCAATTCGCACAATTTTGCTCCTAATGGTTGACCGATTGCAATCAGTGAAGACGTTCTAGCGAGCACTTTGATAGTGTCCACGTGACCGGAAATCACAGCGAGACCAAGCGCCGAGAAACCAAGATTATCTAAAAGCGCGTGATTTGCTCCAGCATTGAGGAGGAATTCGCACAACGTTCGGTGTCCGTAGTACGCACCGACGTGTAAAATCGACCGACCGTCCGATGGATTTTGATAGTTGATGTCAAACTCTTTCGTTGCAATCATAACTTTAATCGATCGGATGTCTCCGTCTCTCGCCGCCGAGAATATTTTCGTGTTGATTTCAGAAACGAGTTTGGTCATCGCAATGGTCAAGCCCGCATTTACCGAGCGTATTATTCTCAAGTACGTAGTCTGCTCATAGTGGCCGATTCTCTCGCGCACGGATAAATGGCTTCCAGCATCCGAAGACCCGTCGTTTTCGGAAGAGGTATCACTCCCCTGGAATGGGTAAACTTCTCCTTCTTTCGCGTTTCCTTCCGCCGAGGGCAGAGATTCCTCGATTCTCTTAGAAATTATGTTGCTCAGATTGAATAACACCGTCGACCAATCTGTCATGTTTTCGCTTAGTAAGGTGTGTAACTTCGCGCAATCGACGGCGATGCATTTAATTAAGCTCGCGCTTGAGACGCTCCACTGCGCTTCTTTTTGAATCAGAAACGATTCGACGCCAATCCAATCGCCTTCTTTCAAATAGTCCATTACCGTAAATCGGTCGCTCAAAACAATCGCTTCGCCTTCAACGATGCAAAACAATCGCGTCGACTTGTATTTACGCGTCATAATCAAAGACGCGGGATTGAAATACTCCCACTGACAGAGTTTCATCAAGCCAAGCATGAAATCGCGAGAGCATCCCATGAACAATCTCGAATTTTTCAATCGGTCTAAATACATCGCCGATCGAACGTGAGAGATCAGATGTTCTGGACAGTGTTCCAGAGCGTCGAAGTCGTCTTCTTTCGCTTTTCGAAAACTTAAATGAACGTGAGCCATGGCGTGTTGTTGAATGTGCAATGGAACTTCGTGCCTTCTCATGAACCGAATGAGATTGGCCATGTTGTCTCTAAATCGAGAGAGCTTTTGGTCGCCTTTCGTAATTAGCGTCGTCATGGTGCCAATGACGTATGCGGATATGCACATGTTCATCAACATTATTACCATGGTAAACGATCTTTCCGTCGGATTCCGCGGCGATATATCACCGTAACCGACCGTCGTCAACGTGACCAGCGCCCAGTACAAGGCGGTATTGTACTGTCTAAAAATGCTTTGCAATCGTAACTCCGGATCAACTGCATAAACCCACGTCGTTTCATCAAATTCTTCCGCTTTTGCTAAGTACCAGAGCAAGCATCCAGACCAGTGACCGGCTAAGAGAAGAATGGCTGAGTACTTGATGAAGGAAATCCTCGTGACGGATACGTGCGGATCTCTCTCCACAAACCCCCACGCCTTTCGCACGTGGTACAATCTCAACAGCCGAAACAATCCAAGCAACTCTAAAAATCTCACACCATCCGCGTCTACTAAAGGCGAGAGCGCCGTGTCAAACGGAAACGATCCTAAAAAATCTACGAGAAACCATCCGGTCAAATATGTATACGAAACCACCCACGGATCGTCCACTAATTTCGATTCCAACTCCTCCTCCTCAAAAAACGGCGCGAAAAAGTTTCCAAGCACGTCAAAGCAGAAACATATATCCACAAAAAGGAGTAATCCGTCCAAAGCCGTTCCCAATTGCTCTTTTTTTTGTAAATCTATGTTCTTTACCACTCTCAAATCTTGCTCGAACCGCAACGCCGGCATGTCCGAATAATTAAACGCAATCAACGCCGGTAAAACGAAGCACACCATCATCACCAAACAGTTGATCATTCGTTTCCAGAGAATATAAAAAGGCGATTTCGGATGCAACAACGAGTACCTGCTCAAAGCCTCGTTATCTTCGTCCGGGTCCACGCATCTCAAAATTTCAAACACCCGTCGAAACTTAACGTTGAAATTCGTAATCAAGTCGCTCCCGAGTGCTTTAAAATCGACAACTTGACGAAACCCCTTCGCAAAGCCTTTCTTTGGACGCGTCCTCTTCGCCGCACTGGCCGCTTCCCTGACCGTTCGAACGCGCCGAATAGCCGAAGCGACTTTCGATTGTCTCCTTACCGCTTTTTTCTCCTCTAGCGAACGCTCTTCCTGGTTCTTTTTCTTCGCCGATGAAAAAGAAAGGAATCGACCGAACGAGTTTCCTAAAGCGTTGTCGTGTTCATGATGTTTCAATTTCCTCGCCAAACTCTGTTCTCGTTGGTAAAATCTCGACGGTTCTTGTTCCTCGTCTTGGTGGTAGTCCTTACTAGGTTGTTGTTCTTTTCTCTCTTCAAAACTGGTATTGTTATTGTCGTTGTTCAACAACGGGTTTTTCGTCGTAGACCTCATGAACGACCCGCTCACTCGAGCAAAATTATCGACGCCTTCACTCGTCGTACTCACTCCCATAGAATACATTCGCGCTAACGCGGGAGACGGTTCGCGCTGAGGGGGAGGAAGAGGATGTTCCTCTTTCGTCATCTTCTCCCCCTACGTTTGGGTTTGAGAGAGATGATGATGTGAAATGATGGTCAACGACAAAAAGAGAGAATCCCCAATTCCGATTTCGTAGTTTTGGCGGCGTTCAGTGTGAATCTCTTTTCTTCAACAAAATTTCCAACGTTCTCTCTCTCTTGTTCTCTCTCTGCGAATGAGGAGGCAGAAGAAGAGCTTCTTCGCACACCACGCAAGACCCGACGATTCAGACGAAGAAGACTTTGAAGATTTCGAAGAATTGAATAAAGAATTTGCGAAAATTAACAATTTTTTGATGACCACAGAAGAAGAAGAAGGGAGTATTTGAAACGAAGAGAGGTGGGATTTTTGAACACATGACTTTCCCTTTTGACGAATTTATTTCTCGAAACCGGCAAAAAAACTCTCTTCTCATTACTACGCGAGAGTAAAAATATACTCTCTCTCTCTCTTTAGGAGATAAAGCGAGAGAGAGAAAAAGCAGCGTTTGCCCCGTCGCAGTAGTATCATTCACACACACGCGACACACGAATACTAATACTAATACTAATAAGAAGATGAACTGGTGCGTCGTCTGAATCGTTTTTCTTTCTCTCTTCTCGTTTTTCCAAAAATCGCAACGGCACACGCGCGATTCAAAAAAAAATGCACAGCTCTTCTTCTTCCTCTTCTTTGTCTTCTTCTTCGTCGTCGTCGTTTACGTCGTTGATTCTCTCTCTCTCACTCGGTGTGTTCTTTTCACTCGGGTGCTCCTTTGTATCGCTTGGAACTCACCACACTCGCTTCTTCTTCTTCTTCTTCTTCTTCTTCTTCTTTCTTTCTGAAAAAAAAACAGGTTCCTCATCGTGGTGGTTATAGTCGTGACGATATTAGTCGCCATCGCAAACTTATACGTGCTGATTAATTTTCAACACCCGGAAGACAGGAACCAAGCGTGGTTTCCGAAAATAATCGTCATCAGTGGATTAACGATAGCCTCGGGGGCGATATTATTGCTCCCGTTAGATGTAGCGAATAGGGCGTCGTGCGACGCGAGCGTATCTTTGTCGGCGTGCGAAACGACGTTACCGATGGACGAGATTTGGTATTCGATATATATCATCACGTTAGTGTACGTGGCGATTTTAATTCCGTTCACCACGTTTTGGTACGAGTCAGATTTTGATGCCACGCTTTCGCAAAAGCTGTACAACAGTTTATTTTGGGTCGTCATGTCTGCCATATTCGTCTCGTTGGTGTTGTTTTTGTGTTGGTATTACACGGGATACGCGGATTTCTCAATCACGTCTGTAAAGAGTGGAATGATGTTGCTCTCGCAATTCGATACATTGCAAGGAGTGCACTCGTGTATTCGGGCTAATCCATACCCGGATGGGAGTAACACGTATTCACCGACGGACTTTTCGGGCGGGACGAGTTCCCCCGATTTAATCGGGGACGCGTGCGACTCGGGAAGTTCCGAAGCCATCACGAAATCGTGGACTTTAGACGTTTCGTTTCCAGCGTACGTTGCTGCGTTGACATCTTTCGTCGGATGGTTCTTATTCGCTCCGTATGCGGGAATAGGCATGGCTGCAAACCCAATCGATGCGGTGACGCGATTCATCCAACGACCGAGGAAAACCATCGGCAAATCCGAATACGATCGAAGCGCTCAACAAATCGCAATAAAGACGTTAGAAATTCACGAAAAGGTCAAAGCAGTACGAAACGAAGAAAGAAGTAACGGTAGAAGTCGAAAGATCCGAAGCGAGTTGAAGAATTTAAGCATGGAGTTGGAAGATATAGAAGACGAGGAGAGAGAGTTGCAAAAGCTCTACCCGAGAGGCGAAAACAGGGCGACGTCGTGGACCTTCACCGTCTGGGGGTACTGGTGGTCCTTATTCTACGGTATCTTAGCCTTTATTCTCTCCATAACGTGGATATTGCACGTCGGGTTATACATCTTAGCAAAAAACCCGGTGCATCCGTTTTTGAACTCGATGTTTGAGGCTCTGGATAGCGTCTTCAACTTGTTCGGCACGGCGATGTTTGCCATATATTGCTTCTACTTAATCTCCTGCGTGGTGAAAGGCAACCAGAAGCTCGGTTTAAAGTTCTTATTCGTTTTTAATGCGTACAGAATGAAACTCGGCGCGACAACAATGACGGGTTTGCTCTTCAATACCGGCTTAATCATGCTCTGTTCTATGGCGGTGGCCCAATTCTGTTCACGAGCGTTTGCGAGTTACGCCAAAGATACCTCCGCGATTAAAATGCTCTCGGTCAACGCCGACCACTTACAAAACATCGGAGTTATGTTTCGCAAGGACGTCTTCCCGGCCATTTTTGTCGCCTTCAGCTGCGCCAGCATGGTGTTTTACTTCGTTTTTAAAGGCTACTTTGGCTGGTTCACGAAACAAACTAAAGGTCGATTGAACAAAGCGGAGCTGAAACGAAGAGGACAACGGATACAGGCTGCCATGGGTAGGTTGAAAATACGAAGGAAAGATGGTGAGGGGAGTATTCCTGGTACTAGCGGTAGCGCATAATATAGACTTGTTATTGTAGAGAAAGAAAAAGAGCTCTTCGCGTTCACAACATTTTTTCTGTTTTTCAAACAACCTGCTGCATGAAAATCTTGTTACTGTGGACTCGTAAAAATGTCCCCAGAAATTTCTCTCCTTTTGCTCTTTCAGCAAGCACACGACACGCTTTCTTTTGGACATCATCATCATCATCATCATCATCATCATCATCATCATCTGCTATTCTTGATGTTCTTGTTGTTTGTTGTTGAAAGAAAGTACCATCGCATTGAGAGAGAAATAAAAACATTTGTTCACTCACGTTTTTGAAAGTGTAACAGTATACGATTCGAAGAAGAATGTCGGAAAACGTGACGAGGACAACGACGACGACGGCGACGACGACGACGACGACAGAAACCCAACCGCACGACGGTGGGAGAATAACATATTTCCACGGACAAGGATCGTTAGACGAACTGGACGAAGAAACGCTGCTGAAACAGTCGCCGTTTCCAATCAAACCGGATGATTTAATCGCGTTAACGAAACACGTACTCAACGACAACCTGTTCTGCCCTGAAGCGCACTTAAAATGCGGGCCTGCACTGTCGGAAGATTTTCAATACTGGTCGTTCGTTGTCGGCCCAATCAATAAGAAGAGTTTTATTGAGTATTTGAAAATGAATTTGACCGATGCGTTTCCGGATCGGAAAATGAATACGTGGGGGTATCGAGTCGATCCGATGGAATTTAACCGCGTGTGGTTCAACGCGAGATGGCAAGGCACGCACACGGGGATGTTGATGAACAAAATTAAGCCCACGTATAAGCAATTAGACTTTCCACCACAAATCGTTTCATTAACGTTCACCGAGGATGGAAAGGTTTCGAAATACACGCAGTTCGTGGCGGATAGATCGTGCGGGAATACGCACGGATACAGCGGCGTATTCGGCATCTTTCGAGCGTTGGGAGAGAACGTCCCTTTCCCCGGCGTCGTCGAGAATTACTTGAGAAAAGACAATCACAGGCGAAGTGAGCCAGGTGTGTATTTCAAACTGAGAGCGTGGTTTTGGCAGAGGAAAGTCACGAGACGGACCAATCGTCGGAGCGAAAAGAACACCGGTAACGAGCAATGATAGTTTTGAAAATCTGAGCACTTTTTACTCGTACCGCCAAAAAAAAGTCGTATCGACGTCACAACTAATCCAAAAGGTAGTTGATACTTGATACACTCGTATACACGCACACACACACGCACATATACGCATTCACTGAAACACAGCAAGATGATGATTCGTTCCGCGTTGCAATCCGTTTTACCGAGCTCGTTTGCTTCTTCATCATCATCTTCTTCTTCTGCGACTTCGACTAATCATCGCATCGTCCGAGCAGCGGCGCACCCGAATCCGTCGTTGTACGACGTCGTGGACGAGGAAAAGATGTTGAGCGAATCGACGTTCCCGATTAAACCGAACGAGCTCATTGAACTCACGAAAGAGAACTTAAGAAAAGGATTCGCCAGCATCGATTTGAGCGAAGATTTCGAATTCATCGGCCCTGTTGTCGGTCCGTTATCCAAAGACACTTTTGTGAACGCCGTGGCTGGTTTTGAGCTCGCGGAAGGTTTCCCAGA
>Ga0302114_10001332_pt1 | contig 16287 bp, 24 predicted proteins | sample AG5_Surface_MG_FD_203107 | JGI IMG/M metagenome (GOLD analysis project Ga0302114, IMG submission 203107) | Marine microbial communities from Western Arctic Ocean, Canada - AG5_Surface | ecosystem: Environmental > Aquatic > Marine > Oceanic | place: Canada: Western Arctic Ocean | collected...
GTGAGCAATGGTGTTTTCTTCGCGCACGCCTCTCCTATGCGAATTGGGGGGGCTGCGTACAACGTGGTCGAGCAGGATCTGGTCTTCAACACTGAGGACGAGGACATCCAGATCTTGAGCGAGAATAGATTAGTGCCGCCTTCTTTTTTGGTTGACACCACAATGACTCCGCCTTCAACTCCCAACGCGCGATTGGCAGACGCCTAGAACTACCAGAAATATTCCAGCAACTCCTGTCACGGAACGGGAAGAGCAAAAGCAGGACGAACTTATTAACATTGCATTTTCCAATTTAGCAGCATGAATACTTCCTCGCCTTCCTTCCCTTCCCCTTAATAAATCCACAGTCCTCGGTCACTCCTCTCGTTGCCTTCAAATCTTCCTCCTCGACCTCACCCTAATCATCTCAAGCACCCTCCAACTCCCCACCGAAATCAGCGACGGGCAGCCCAACGCGGCCAACACCTCAGCGGCTTCCTAAAATTCAGTCCGGCTGGTGAGAGGTCCCCAGGAATATGGTCCCACTCCTCCTCGACAAGCTCCTCCTCCCTCCTTTCCAAACAACGTCTCAAACTTAGAACGTCACCTTCGGACCTTCCTCTCAGCGAAGATTATCGGCGGCGAAGGTGATACTCGTGTTCACAGTTGACGACCTCCTCCCTCTTGCCAGGAACTCCTCGAGGAGGCTCACCTGAAGGGTGAGCGGATGGCGCTCGGGGCAAGTTTCGAGGCGGTTGCTGCTGCTGCTGCTGTGGCATCATCGTCAGCCTCGTCCTCCTCCGTCCTCTGCTGTCGGTGTCCCTCTTCCTCGGCGCGACCTCCGAGGAACCTCGCCAGCCGCAGGCAGCCCAAAAAGAGACAAAGAAAAAGACAAAGAAAAAGAAAAAGACAACCCAACAGCAGCAGCAGATGCAGCAGCAGCAGCGGCGGCAACGACGACCATCTACTCCTCCCTACGCATAAACAACATGACCGATTTTGCCTCCTTCGATTTTGTAATCCGTCGCCCCGCTTCTGTAGGTGTTTTTGAGGTGGTTTTGGACAATGAGGGTGTTTGTGTCGGGTGAGAGGGTCCTTGGAAGTGGTGGGTTCGAAGGGTTTGGAAGGGTTGAGGTTGGTTATTGGAGTAAGTGGTTGAATTTTTTTCGGAATTAGAAGGTGATCGACGACTCGTTGAGATCGGGGTGAAGATTCTGAGGCGTGGACGGGTTGGTTTGGGTTTGGGGTTAATAAAAAATCCCTAACCCCATATCGAATGGGGGTTACTGCCATTAACCCTAACTGGTGGTAATTTCAAAGAGAACATAAATTCTAAAAACCCACTTAAATCGATTAGCACAATGCCAGTCCCATGATTTTGAAATGAAATGGGTCTTTTTCAATTATCAAAGGGTTCGTCGGCCTTCTACATTCACAACTGTAAACCATGTCGTTTTCTTCTTCATTTTTTATCACACCCTTAAATTTGTTCGTCGCAGTCACGACAAGACTTACCATACTTTCCCAATAACCTTCAAACACCTTGTACGTGTCCTCGTAATATCCTGAGCAAAAGCGAAGCAAGCACGAGCGTGTGTGTTCGTTTGTTTAGTTAGTTGAATAGGACGAAAACAAAAGTCAACGCTAACGCTCCAAACGCGAGCAAAATACTGCATGAACCTCGCTCCATGATTTGGTTCGTTGGACCTCGCTCAATCCAAATCGATGCTGCGGTTCGTCTTCGTCTTCGTCGCGAATTGTGGTTGCCCCTAAGGTTGCTCGAACACCTCGCTCGCTTTGCTTGCTCGCTTGCTCACGACTAGCCTGCTTCGTTTCGCTTCGCTTACTGCTCGTACTGTACCTTCCAAATAACAAATCGCGTATCCGGCATGTTCGTAAGTTCGCAAATAGTCCATCGTCATCAATTTTTGGCTTCCAAGTTTAATTCGAAAACTGATCTTCGCCCCTGCCTCGAAGTTGGCCCCCGGTGCGTCTGATTGGTATAAATACCCGGTCTTGTCCGGTCGCGAAGGCACATCGTCGTGCGAGAGCGACCATCCCGCATCCGCATGAACTACATCCCAGTTCGCAGGATCAACTCCAAACATTGATGCCTGAGTGATGTCGCATCCTTGAAATATTTCTCTTTCCGCCGCGGTAGTCAGGGGTGTATTGTTGCACGTTGCGTCTTCCTCTCCTTCTCCATTTTCTCCTTCAGCTTCAGCTTCAGCTTCAGCTTCAACTTCAACTTCAGCTTCAGCTTCATCAACAAACTTAATGACGTCAAACAAATAAGCGGCTTGAATTTCGTGCACCTCCGAATCGGGATGAGGCCAATGAGCCGTTCTAACCATCAAAAACGAATCGGCCAAATCGTTCATATCCAAATATATGCTATTGTACTTCTCGGCCACCATTTGAAAAACTGGCAGCGAACTCGGATATTGGCTTGCCTTGCCAGGCGTCCAACTGATTGGAGGGACTTGGATGAAGAAAAATGCGGGCCTGCTGAAAAAATTTCTGTCTCCTTTTCCATGATAACCACACCGCTTCAATCTCAAAACAAGCTGCTCCAGCCCAGCCATAATTCCGTAGCGATTATCTTTTTGGCTAAACACCCCGCCGTTATTCCGATTCGTGTTGGCGTCGTTAACGCTGTAGTCCATCAGAACCAAGTCTATCCTGCCGATTTCTAAAACGGTGTCCAACTCGCTTTCGGCTAGCTTGCCTCCCTTGACGAGGGACGAATACATGCCCGAAATGCATCCAGAACACGAAGCGGAAACCGCGAGATTCACAACTCGAAAGATGCCGATTCCGTAATGCTCGTCCAACTTGTCTTGGAGCCTTCCGGCCCACGACGAAGGCAAGCAGTTTCCGGAAAATGAACACCTTAAAGATGGGTCGGAATAGTGCGCCTTGTTTTCGTCGTTACCCTCATCCCAACCGACCCCCGTCGTGTAGCTCCCCCCAAATACTGCAACCTGAACAGAGTCGTCGTCCACGACGTTTTTGTTTGGTTTGTTTTTTGCCCTGTTGATCGCAGTTTTGAGTTCTGGAATGTTTTGGAAGGAAGTGACGTCTTCTCCCATGGCAGCAATGACATAATCCGGGTACGACATGTTATATTTGGCTTTGCTCTCTTCTTTCCCCTCCGCTTCAGCTTCAATGTCAATCTTCAGCTCGAGCGTTGCAGCAGCTTGCGGAATTTCCTCAAAAAGCAATTTCAGCAACAGCAAGAAAAGTGCCACCCAGCCGAAGCAACAGTACCTGTGCCTCTTGACTTTTGCTGGCGTTTCACTTGCAAATTTTGAAGTCAGTTCATTTCCTGTTCGAATGAGAGTGCGTTCTTCTGATGCTGACAGGCTCTCTTCGTCCGCCACATCGTCATTGCTGTCGTAGTCGTCGTTGATGCGACCAGCGGTGGATGCCAGCTCAATGCCCTTCATGTTGTAAGGGCTACTGCAAGTGGGAGGAGGAATGCAGGATGTCGGAAGTCTGATCTCTCTCTCTCTTTCTCTCTCTTTTTTAGGAAGGGAGGGGAGATCTCTTCGAATGGGTTTGAATAGGATAGTGGGTCAATGTGTGAGACAGTGGTGGTTTTGTGTACCGTTTATTATGGCTAAATCTTAAAAAAAGTCTTACACATTTTAAACAATATAACGTGATAACCCAATGTGCTGAGATATGCTCTCCCGCAAGTCCAAACGTCGTGTTAAGTCAGCTTTTTACTACTCCTTTTGCCTCTGCTGTTGCCCCACGAACCTATTGAAATCTCTTCTCCATCTATTCATACCTGCATCTAAGCAAGAATGGGAGAAGGACCAGCTATCCCTGGACACGTTTGCCTCCCTCCAGCTCTCGAAGAGGGATGTGCTCAAGCTGCAAAAATCATTCCAGGACATAGATGAAGATGGGTCGGGAACGATTGATTTATCAGAATTTCTCAAATATGTTTGTGTCAAATCAACACCCTTTTCCAGCCGGGTGTTTTCTATCATGGACGAGGATGGTAATGGCAAGCTTGATTTCAGGGAGTTCGTGATCGCGTGCTGGAACTACTGCAGTTTCGGAAAGAATGGTCTTATTCTCTTCGCCTATGACTTGTACGACGCCGATAGCAATGGGTCGATGAACTCTCGCGAGTGCTTGGGAATGTTCATGGAAGTGTTCGGATCCAATTTCAACCAAGGCGATCAGGGCGAGCGAATCCAGCAGACTATCGCTGCGATGTCGGTAGACGACCTGCGCGAGACCGATGTGATCAAGAAAAGTGCATTTGTCAACATTGTTGGTCAACATATGGGCGTTCTTCAACCCGCTTTCATGATGCAAGCGGCCATCCGGACCAACGTGATGGGCCACAAGTTCTGGGACGTCATAGAGAAGAGGCGTGCAGCCCAGATGGGTGAGCGAGCGAAGCGAGTGACAGATAGCGTTGACAGCAGAAAGCGTGACAGAAGAATCCAAAGCGACTAACCCACTCTTGCTCTCAATCCACTCTTGATATCGTGCTTCGTTAGAGGAGGGGAGCTGGAAGAAAAACACCGGGGCCAAGGCTGTGGAGAAAATAGACACGAGGGCTCTGATGAATCGTTACCGAGCGGACAAAACGAAGGAATTGTTGCAGGAGTTGAAGGCTGGCTACAAGTCTAAGCTCATTGGCCGGTTGGGAGAGTACAATCCGCAATTAGACACGGAGCGAAGAGTGACCACACACACGAAGTTGAAGGGTTTGAATTTCGGTGAGTGAGCGAAGCGAGCGAGCCTTGTGACAAAATGAAGAGTGCGAAATTCTGTGCGAAATTGCTCATGGCTACATCTAACCTACTCAACAATTTTTGCGCAGATTCGTTCGAGGATTTGAATGTGATGAAAGGTGCGCAATCCCAACTCGCCGCACGCCCCTAAATTTTGTAATCTCCCAGCCACCACTCCACTAACTCCAAAGTCAAAATTCAACTTAACACAGCCCGGCAATTCCTCCCGCAAGTTCTGACCACCCGCTACGCTCAGATTGGCCTCATGGTCGGCAACGCAGACGATATCATGCAGCTTGGCAAAACTTCTCTTGGGAAGAACAAGCAGAAGGCCAATACATCTTCCGGCACCATTGCCAAGGAACTTCAAGCGCTCGCAGACATTTCCAACTCGAGCATTGCGAAGGCCAACCAGTGGGTCGAAGGGACCGACTACAAGAGCACCAAAGTAGCCTTTGACGGTGAGCGAGCGAAGCCATGGCTCTTTCCACTACTGAACTAACCCACTCAACTATTTTTGCGAGCGCAGACTCGACTACAATAAAAAACTGGCAGAAGGAGATGGTGAGCGCAAAGGACGTGGCCCAGTTCACCTGCGAAGCCCCCAAGGGCTACGAGTACATTGGGAACGTGTCGAACGGTCCCATGATCAAACTGCAAGTAAACGAGAAAAGCAAGATCGTCGACTGGTCGAAGGCAAACCTTGCCAACTTCGAGCAGTACCAGCCTGAGGAAAATAGCGATGAAGAGGACGAGAGGATTGAGAGGCAAAAAACGTTGCAAAAGGGCAAAACTTTAAACGACCTGTTGCAAGGAAAGGATCGGGATGTGGCGGTTTCCAAGACGGCAGAGTGGAGCGGGGGGTTGAACGATCTTAAAGAGGAGCACGAGATTAGGCAGGCATGGGAAAATGATCCTACCCCGTGGCGTGATTAGATGGCTAGTTGCTAGTTCTGCCAAGCGCGTCTTTTTGTGCGAGAGGGAGAGGGTTGTTCAGGGAATGGTCAGCTTACTTGAAGTTTGTGTTTTAGATTTCATTTTTAAAGAATTTCTTTGTTCTTAATCTAGTCCTCCTCGATTGCCGCAGCCTTCGACACCCCCACCATTTTGTTATTGTTATTTCGCCTCACTGTGTTGTTGCCCCCAAACCCAAACAGCTCGTTCCTGAACCTGCTCTCCTCCACCTTACCCTCTTTGACAAACTTGGCGTTGGCCAGCTTGAAGTACGTGCTCATGGTCAGCAAGGCGTCGCTCCCCGCCTGGTGCTCCGGGCCGATCCTCTTCGCCCCCAGGTCGTCGGCGGTTTTCTGCAGGCCGCCGAACATGCCATCGAGGAGGCTGGTCATGTACTTGATGTCGAAAATGTTGGGAAAGTAGAGGCTCAGCAGCTTCAAGAACTCCCCCTCGGTCTCCGGCAGATCGCTCATCGTCAGCAGCTTGAGCAGGTAGCCGTAGTCGTAGCCCGAGTGGAAGCTAACCCATCTCACGTTGTCCATGAGCACCAGCCCCGAGACCATGCAGAGCTCGCCGAAGAGCGAAGGGAGAATGCCCCTTGTGGCATGGTCGTGGAAGGAGATGCCGCTCTTCACCAGCAGGTCAATCGAGTCCTGGGCGAAGATGTCGTCGGTGAGGGAGAACTTGAAATTGAACTGCCAGCACGGACAGTTGGGAGCGAACTTCCCGTCGGAGTCGGCAAAGGCAAGGCCAAGCTGGATTATTTTTAGCAGGTCCACGTTGCATTTTAGGGACTGTGGGTGTGGGTGTGGGTGTGGGTGTGGGTGTGGGTGTGGGTGTGGGTGTGGGTGTGGTGATGTTAGTATATTAAGGGTTGGGTCGTATAAGGGTTTATATAAGGGTTTATAAGGGTCGAATCTCCATCTCCATCTCCATCTCCATCTCCATCTCCATCTCCATCTCCATCTCCATCTCCATCTCACCTGGTACGCATAGTCAGTGCTGTAGACCTCGCTTATCGGCCTGGCCACAACGCCAGGAAACTCAGTGTCCATCGCTACAAAGGGGTGGGTGGGCAGAAGCGCCCTGATGAGGCTCATCTCTTGATGAACATTGTGGGCCCAGACATTGCGAATTTGCACGGGGGAGCCATTGTGCTGGAAGCTCATGTGACCCTCCGAATCTTTTGTGCCTTGGTCGTTGAGACCCCCGGGGGCGGACTCGTCTTTTGTCGTTGTTGGTGTTGATGATGATGGTGTTGTTGCTGTTGCTGTTGTTGTTGCTGTTGCTGGTGCTGGTGCTGCTGTTGTGGGGGGGGCAATTGAAGCTGCCATTAGGATTTATGAATATAATTGGGAAGGAGAAGGAGAAAAAAAACGTTGGGAGGGGGTTTAAGATGGACGACGACGAGTTGAGAGGCGATCAATTGAAACTGTAGCTATAATATCGTCAAATGAAAGTTAATGAAGTTTGAGCATTTGTTGTTAAAAAGGTACAATTTACACACAGTTGAGACAATTATAAGTCACCTCACCCGTCGTAGAACTCATAGATCGCAGCCCAGCCAATAACCCCATAACTGCATTAAAATACACTCGAACGACCGAGGATGACAATTCTACTCTTCTTCCTCCTTCACCTCCTGCAGCCCACCGCTGTGTTTGCCTTCACATCCACATCCACGTTCACCTCCACAACTACCTCTTCCTCCTCTTCACTGCGCCGTCACAATCACAATGTTCGCCCCCCCATTTCCGTTTCCGTTTTGGTTTCCGTTTCACTGCAAATGAGTCGAATGGTGTCAGGAGGCTCCAATTCCGTGAACGATCCGGAGGGCACAGAGCGCGACTACATGGGCAACTTGGCCACAGCCCCAACCCCAACCCCAGCTCCCACTGAAAATGGAAATGGAAATGGAAATGACGTTCCAATTGACATTCCCCTTGTAACCGTAAAGTTCATCAACCTCCCACAATCTTCGACTCGCAACTACACCCCCATAACTGATACCGAAACGTTCACAAACGACCCCACTACCTTCCTCTCGACCCTGACCATCCCGTCAATAAAGGGGACCGGCAAGGTGAACCTCCTGAGCCTCTCCGCCCGCCACAACATTGTCATCCCCAGCGGCTGCCGAACGGGCATCTGCGGCTCGTGCACCGCGGAGATTTACGTCCCGGGGTGGAAGAGCGAAACCGACGGGAGCTCCAAGGACGACTGGCAGCTGATACGGTGCTGCAGCGCCGGGGCGGTTGACGTTTGTGATGGGGAGATTGTCGTTGATTTAAGAGGCGTGGCCAGATCACCATCAACTTCGACATCGACATCGATCCAACTGGGAGAAGGAGAAGGAGAACAAGAACGAGAACCCAACAACGACCCCCTAGCGCGCTTCTCAGCCAACTGGGAAAACGAGTACGTTCCTGACTATATGAACGAAAAAAAAGCTAGGAAAGATTTGAGGTCCGCGAATGTGATCGACGAGAGCATTGGCGTCATGGGCGTCTTGCAGCCGCCGTGGGAGTACGTTCCTGGAGGGGGGGCGAATGCGAATGCGAATGAAAAAAGCACAAAAACAACATACAAATCAAAAAGCAATGATGATCTGACGGAAAAGGAAAAGGTCGAGGCGGAAATATATCTGGACAAGGGGCGGCAAGTTAAGAGGAAGAAAAGACGAGATCTCAACAGCATCAGCAACCCCGCGCCGCCGAGAGGGGCGAGGGGGGGGGAGGCTCCTTGGGAGAAGATTTGGTAGGCGTGTAGGACGTGGTGTGGTTTTACCATTTTGCAACACAGGACACACACGTTCCTATTTTTATATGCAAATAAACAAACTCATTTTACTCTACCTCCCAATTCCAAATACATCTCTGAACAGTGTCTTAATGAAACTCTTCATCTACATCTTCCTTGCATCACCAACCCTGCCAGCCAAACGGGTCCGACGGAAAATCACTGTTCAGATCGCTTTTAATTTCCTTGGGGCTGTATTCAAAAGCTGCCAAGTATGCCACTACGAGCGCAAAAAGAGGGTCCCAGTTCTGCTTCGTGTTGATCAATGGTTTGCTGTTAAACCAGCCCCCCCGGATATCCATATCAAAGAGTGTGTTGCTCATTGAAACCATGTCCCCCCCAGCTAGATCGCCAGGTACCGACCATGCTGCAATCTCTTGGCCGGTGCTTTTCTGGACAATGTTGAAACAGAGATGATCCACGAATTCCATCTACAGCGAGGCGAGCGATCACTTGATTAGTTTATAGATCCCCCACTGCACTGCGCTGCACTGCGCTGCACTGCGCTGCACTGCGCTGCGCTGGCTCGTTCATTTCTTTAATCACTCGCTCACCTCCTGCCTGTGCCAACTTTGGTTGCCTTCCTCGTCGAAACGTTCGTCATAGTCTGCAATGCTCGTCCCCCTTGCGAAGACGTTCATGGAAAACCCTTCGGGCCCAAATTGCTGTCCTCTCGCGCCGACAGCGGTGATGTCAGCGCTGCGCCGAACAAAATGAAGGTTAGTCGTTTTCGCACAAACTCTTCTGTCGTCCCGCTCCGCTCGCTCACCTTGTTTTCAGCGACCACTTCATCACTCGCCGATTTCCCCCGTCGTTCATGCTCCAGCCCCCGGATTGAAAATACACCTCATCCTCAGGTTCTTCTCCGTCCAAGTCTACTCTTCCATTTGAAAACCAAGATACGAACCTTGTGAACTCTGTCGATGGCGCTTTGTGATGCTTTTCGAACTCGGGCGAAGAACAAAATGAAGCATGCCAACTTATTTCTCCCTGGTTTGGCTTTTCCTCGTTGCCTCCGCGGGTGAAATTCTCTATATCAATGACAGCATCTCCCGACCACATTGAACCGGTTTTATTAACAAAAAACCACTTGTTGTCGTCGTTGTCAGTCTCCTCCCCTTTGTATGCGATATAATCACTGCGAGACCAGCAACAATTATCGAGAAAGCGTGCAGAAAGCGAGGTTGGTTTCCTGTGAGTAGTTGCTTTGAACGAGCGTGGTGCTTTTGGCTAGCAATCGATCACCTACTCATCATGCCTGCTTTCTTCAGGGAGAATGTGCATGCTTCTCCCTCCATGGGATCCGGCATGACGACATCAGGTGCCGCGGGAGCGCTGTTGCAACAACCCATACTATTCAATTTTTTATAAGTGGGGGAAAGTTGGGCAAAATTTAAGCTCGAGCCTAAAAAAAAATAAAAAAATATATTTTGATCACAAAACTGCCCCCTTCCCCCAAGACCAACCATACCACATATCTACACATCTAAACCAACCCCCAAGTCACAATATAATAACAATGCCAAGCTCTCCCTCCTCAGGAGACTTGATGTGGCGAACCTTCCAAGAATCTTTCTTGGCCAAGCTGAACTCAGCCGACTACAACCGGGTGTTGTCCCAAAAGCTCATCAACCAGCGAACAGCTGGCGACATGACTTCCCTTCAGTACAACCAAGGCCAGGGTAAAAAATTAAATGCCACCACCCAACGTTTGTTCAATGAATCTGCTCTGCATGATAATGTGCTAAACTTTAATAATCGCACGAGCAACCGCAAAAGCAAAAGCAATACCTACCACTCCCCCTCCTCCCACTCCTCCCCCTCTTCCCCCGCCTCCCCCACGTTTGGAGAGGGTTCCGCCGCAATAGATGCCGACCCCTCTTTCTTCATGACAGCATTGGACAAGAATCACGAGCACGACGAAAGCGACATTGACGAAATTTGTTACAGTGACAGCGAAACACACCACGCTCACAAAAGGAAGCGGAAGCTCTTCTTGACCGACTTCAAGCCAACAATCCCCGAATCATACGAAGACGCGCACAATGGGAAGAAGTCCGTCCTGCGGCAGTCGATCCAAACGGCGCTCAATTCGACCAACCGGGAGAAGAATATGCCATTGCCGAAGCAGTTCTACTCTTTGCAGACCTTGCTGGAGCGGCTGCAGGGGAGCAGGGAGGAGCAGAAGATTTTTTTTCAACAGGTTGAAGCGATAATCAGGAGCAAGGGAACACAGCATGCCGTGAATTTGGTCAAGAGAAACGTGGAGTTTTGCGAGAGCGACCACTACATGATGGAGAACAAAATGCGGAGGTTGGAGGAGAGGGGAGAGGAAAAAACTGACAAGATCGGGGCGGCGAAAACTAGGGTGAACTTTTTACAGGAGCAGAAGCTCAACAAAATTACGAGCAAGATCAAGGCTCGCGAGGCCGTCGTCCTTAATAAGCGAAACCTCATTATCAACGAGGCGAGAAAAACCGACTGGCTCGTCCTTGTAAAACTAGCTGCTCAACACAGCAAGTCCAGCGTGAAGTTCAAGGAGGCCAGGAAGAATGCGGCGGGAAGCGAAAAGGAAAAACTGCTGGCGCAAAAAATCATCGGAATGTGGACTACAAAGAAGGCTCCCGAAAAGGGTCAACTGTACCGCGACTGCGTGAAGAAGGTGAGCGAAGAGCGACTCGCGATGAATCCCGCGAAATGAAATCTAACATTATTCCACTCAATTCACAGCTCCGCGGCTTCATCAAGAACAAGACGCAGCAGTGGAAGGTGATGCAGAACCACAGAGGTGAGCGTGCGTGCAAAGCGAGCGAGCTTTGAGAAAAACAGACTTATACATCGCTACTGAACTAACCCGCTCAATTCGTTTGGCTCGCTCGCTCGCTTCGCTAATCCTTCATTAAAAATGCATCTCGCTTCGCTCTGTGCAGCTGTGGACACGCTGAAGCAGTTTCTTGAGGATCACAAACGCGCAAACTTGCCCATCATCGTGGCAAACTTTATTCACAGCGTAAAGGTTTGGCAGCGGTGGTGGCGGAATTTTGAGCAGACAACCAACAACCGGTTGAAGGTGTTGTTGGTATTGTGGGACGAGGTGGAAGCAGAGTGGTTCGAGAACGAAGAGCTGAAGTTGCACAACGAGGCCGAGAACAAGAAGCAGGTGAGTGAGCGAGCGAACCACCCACTACCTACTAAACTAACATCATAACGGCACAGATGGAGCAGAACTTCGACCTGGAAAAAATCACAGCTGGGCCGCAAAAGGACGTTCCTCGCTACCAGCAAAATAGACGTTCCAGCATGGTCCCGGTGAAGGAGGAGGAAGCAAAGGTACTCACAGCAGAGGAAAAGGCCAAGTTGTTCCCGAGCAAAATGGCGTCGATGAAAATCATGCGCAGGGCCTCACTTGTAGCACATCGAAAGGCGAACTTGCGCACCAACGCGGTGACGAAATTGATGGCCGACGCGCTGAAGGGATTGCCTGGTTTCAAGGATGCAGATGAAATTGCGGATGGTGAAGGTGAAGGTGAAGGTGACGGAGGGGGTGAAGAAGGGGGTAATGCGGGAGGTGGAATTGAAGGAGCTGGCGAGGGTGGAGAAGGAGGCGGCGGCGGCGGTTGCGAGTATGAGTTTGAGGGAGAAAAAAGTGAATATGCGAATGCGACTGCGAAAAAACCGACCAAGCCGCGCAGAAATAAAACAAACATGATCGGCGGAAGCGGAGGCGGAGGCGGGGGCGGAGGCGGAGGCGGAGGCGAAGGCGGCTTGAAGGAAGCTGCTCGAAGGACAGCAATGACGAACCCTTCTCCAAACACAAGAAGAAGAAAAACATCGCTAATTAGTAGCGGCCACAATCGCAGCAGTCACGGTCACGCCTCGAGCTCTGCCGCACACCGGCAAGAAGCTTTCAACAAGGAATCCAACACAATAAACATGGAAACGTCTCTGATTATCGATCTGCGGTTGCAGAAAGATATCAAAAACTTGAGGGAGCTGAAACCAAGTTTGGCAGTGAAGCGTGAGCTGCTGCGCAACAAACTGTTCCGCGTTCGGTCCGACTACAAGGAGGGCTTGCCGGACTACAACGAACTGCTGAGGTGAGTGAGCGAAGCTAGCGAGCCTTGAGGAAGATGAGAATACGAGCCACTACTAAACCAACCCACTCAATTCGTTTTCGCACCTTCTTCGCTCGGCGCAGCCACGAGGACATAAAGGCTACAAAGACCGCGACGGTCAAGGACGTCAAAATGCTGCTGTGCGGCAACTACGGGGAGGTGATCAAGAAAACGGAGGCGGAGGCGTTGGAATTTGGCAGGCGGAAGAAGAGGAAGTGCCCCCAAGCGAGCAAACGGATTTTGCTGTTTAGCAAGGTGACCGAGCGAGCCTTGATGAAGACGAGAATACTCGCGATTAATCCCGCGAATTGGCTACAGATGGCTACATCCACTACTAAACTAACCCACAATTTCGTTTGGCTTGCCTGGTTTGGTTCGCTCGTGCTTCATCAAAAATGCGCCTCGCTTCGCTCGGCGCAGTTCGCCACAAAGGAGCGGATGGAGGGGTGGGTGGCAGAGTGTTGCGATCAGCAGAGGGAGATCTTGAGGGAGAAGCAGGAAAAACTCATAGCGGAAGCCAACGAAGCCATTCGGCTGGCGAAAAAAGAAAGAGACGAGAAGGAGAACCTCGCCAAAAAACACTTGATGGAAAGGCTAAAGAAAGAGAAGCGGGAACTGAACGAAAAGTTCCGGGAGACAGCCGAGCGGCAAAATGTTGCAGACAAGAGTAAGCTCGTGCGTAAACAGAGTTCGCTGAACGTGGGGAAGAATGGTGGGAAACGAGGGTCGATGCTGCGAGTGGGGATGGGGGCGAGTGAGGAAAAGGAAACGGACGGGGGAGGAGTCGGTGGAGGTCTGGTGCCGGTGAAGCCGAACAAGGAGCAGAAGGAGAAGCAATTTCGGTCGCGCAGTAAGTCGCACGTGCTCCATAAGGCTCTCATGCTCAGCCAAGGTAAAATTAAATAAGAGTAGATAAACTTTATTTGTGAATTAAAATGCAACATTCTTTATTCCACGAATCGTGTGTATTCTATCACTCCTGTGCAAAGGCGCTGTTCGCAAAGAAGCTCTGCACGGGCAGCTTAAAGTACTTGACCTCCCCGTCCTCTCCGTGCAGCAGCGTGCTGCTCCCCACCGTAATTTTCTTGAGCGGCCCCACGATGTTCCCGTCCGCGAGGATGTAGAACACGTCCCTCGGGTTCGACACCTGCACTGTGACTGTCCCCACCCTCACCTCCGCCTGCATTTGCCCCCCCTCGTGCTGGTGCCCGTTTCCGTTTCCGTCCGCCCCCTCCTCTTGCTCCTCATTTTCGTCCAATCTATTCTTATGCCTGATGTTGAACGAGTCCTTATCAGTCATCGCCTCAACAAACCGATCCGCCTCCAAACTCGTAAGCTCTTTCCTCTTCCCCAGCAGCTCCTTAACAACCCCCCTCGCCTCCCTAACGTTCAGGCTCGTCCCGCTCCACTGCCCGAACTTATCACTCTCGTCAACGTAGCTCGTCTCGAAGCCTCGTATCCCCTCGGGAACGTTGCAGATGCTTACGGTGACGAACTCCCCCGAGATCTCCTCGGTTTCCCTGGTTGCTTTTCTGTCGAGGTCGCAGGGCCTGTAGGATATGGTTAGTGGGACTATCGCACCTCCCTCGTATTCGCGGATGAAGGCCTTGTCCATTAGGACTTCTCTCATGGTGCTCTGCTCAAAAGGGGTAGTTGTTAGTTGTTAGTTGGTAGTTGGTAGTTGGTAGTTGTAGTTGTAGTTGTAGTTGAAATGGAATTGTATTCGCTCACCTTCTGCTTCATCATCTGGTACTTGTAACTCTCAATGTTGCTGAGTATCCCAATCTCAATGCTCGTGCAGAACGGCACAACAAGGTCCGGCACCACACCAAACACCCCGGTATTCTTTCTATGACCATTGCCGTCCGAGGCGCTATTATTACTATTATTATTATTATTATTAACACTCGCCTGCATCATCTCCTCCTCAAGTCCCTCCAGCCCCCCCCCCACGCTCGGCTGACTAATCTTCCTCAGCCCAACATCCTCCCCCGTCCAACACCTCGCATCGAGCACCTCAACCTCCTCGGTCCACTCCGCGCTCCTCACATAATGCTGCAGCCCTTCCCTCAGAAGATTCACCGGCAGCGTAGCGTGCATCTCGCACTCATCTAGAAGCGTGCCGGGGAATACGTCCAGGGTGGAGTATTTCGGGAGGAGGGGGACGGAGTCTGAGGGGGAGAAGAGGGAGTGGATGTGCCGGGAGTACCATTTGTCTGTCCAGGCGAGGAACCGGCTGAGGTCGTTTGGGCCGGAGGGGACGATGAAGAGTTTGAGCTGGGGATAAAGTGTGTTTGTGTTTGTGTTTGTGTTTGTGTTTGTGTTTGTGAGCGGAGCAAAAAGAGGCGAAGCGAGGAGAAGCGAAGCGAATTGGTTGAAAATAATGTTAGTTGGAAATAATGTTAGTTGGAAATAATGTCAGTTGAATTTGGGCAAAAAAAGGCACGCACGCTCCCCCCCTCCCCTCCCCTCCCCTCCCATCCCCTTCCCTTCCCTTCCCTCTCCCCTCCTCTCCTCACCTCAACCTTCTCCAGCAGGCCCGGCTCCTCCTCGTGCACCGCCGCCACGCTCGCGATGTACTTGTGCAGGACGGCGTTGCTCCCCAGCAGGACGAGCTTGAGCTCCGGCTTCCCCCCCTCCCTCCGGCTCTGGCTCTGGCTCTGGCTCTGGCTCTGGCTCTGGCTCTGGCTCTGGCTTCCCCCCCTCGCCGCGGCGCCCCTGAGCAGCTCCTTCAGCCCCTCCGCCTCCTTCCGGTACAGGGCGTACCCGCTCTTGGTCTTCTGCCCCCTCGCGGGGAGGGAGAGGGGCGGGGAAGAGCACTCGAGGAAGGCGAACTGCATCGGGGGCATGAGGGGGGTTAGGAGGGAGGCGCCGTGGAAGCCCGAGGGGGTTGTGGGAGGGTGGGGGGCGTCTTGAGAAGGAGGGGGGGGAGGAGGGGGGGGAGGAGGAGAAGCAGCAGCAGCAGCAGCAGCAGCAGCAGATGCAGCAGCAGATGCAGATTCAGATGCATTCGCCCCCCCGGCGGCCATCGCCTGCGCCTGCGCCTGCGCCGGCGTAGTCCTCCAAACGCTGAATCCGTGGCCGCCTCCGCCTCCGCCTCCGCCTCCGCCCTCGCCCTCGCCCCTCACGATCCTCCCCAGCAGCTCCCCCAGCGCCGCCTCCCTGTACAGCTTGCACAGGCTCGGCTCCCCCGCGGAGGACGAGGACGAGGACGAGGACGAAGCGGCGGGGGTGGGAAGGTCCCTGCAGCACCGCTCGCAAACGAGCAGCGCCTCGGCGTAGTACTTTTGGAGCTCCGCCCCCCCCCGAGATCGGAGCCCGAGGGGGTCGGTCGTTGGAAGTGGAAGTGGAAGTGGAAGTGTCGTTGGAAGTGTCGTTGGAAGTGTCGTTGGAAGTGTCGACGCTGTCGACATTGACGACGATGATGACGATGATGACGATGATGACGATGATGATAGATCGTACTCGGTGGAAATGATGTGAGTGACGATGGACGCCTTGAGGTGGATCGGGTCGAATCCCTCTCCTCCTGGGCCTCCGGGGCCTCCGGGGGAGGTGCTTTCGCCTCCCGCCTCCTCCTCGCCTTCGTTTATGGTCTCGCTGGACTGGCGGTGGATGCTGGAGGAGGAGGAGGAGGAGGAGGAGAACAATGAGGGGGAGGAGGGGAATGAGTCGGAGGA
>Ga0302114_10001333_pt1 | contig 16282 bp, 21 predicted proteins | sample AG5_Surface_MG_FD_203107 | JGI IMG/M metagenome (GOLD analysis project Ga0302114, IMG submission 203107) | Marine microbial communities from Western Arctic Ocean, Canada - AG5_Surface | ecosystem: Environmental > Aquatic > Marine > Oceanic | place: Canada: Western Arctic Ocean | collected...
AAAAAAAAAAAAAACGCTCGAAAAAAGTTGCGTCGATACGTGATCACCGATTTTTTTTCCTTATCTCCTGTCCAGGGTGAATCTTTGTTTGGCGACAAACACGTAGATTCTTTTCGGAGTTTTTAATTTAACTCTTCTTCTGTCCAGGGTGAATCTTTGGTGAATCTTTGTTTGGCGACAAACATTTGTAGAGTCTTTTCGAAGTGTTTATCACCCATGCAGCACTTCGGCGGAAAAGTACATGAAACAACCTGGGGTGCCATCCATCCTTGGCCCCCTGTATCAACATTCGACAAGCAAACACAAGATGCTCAAATTCTTCGAGGCACGGTCACAAAGGTGTACAACCTGGCCTTCAGGCGTACTGGCGAGACGACCACGACAAAAAATGCAACGCTTGCAGTTGGTACGTCCGAAGTTAAAGAAACCTTTGGATCCAAAGCTGGCTATCTCTCTGGCAAAAAGAGCAATGACGTCCTGTACAAGTCAACTGCAATTGAGGTTGAGCTTGCAGACGTCTGCAGAGCCTCCTTTGCAAACGAAATCAAGCCCTTCCTCACGAAATATCGTTCGGGTCAGCAGCAGCTCGAACATGCCCACAAAGATGACGGAAAAAGTTTCACCTTCTTTTGTTCAAACAAACTCATTGCTGATCTCCGCAGCACAACTCGATCAAATGTAAATGATGATATTCTGGTCGCTGGCGATTCTGTGGAGTTTGAGACGTTCGGCATAAGCTTGTTCGTGAACAACCAGACGTTTAAGATAACCAAAGCCGACCGCTCAATGCAGCCGAAATCTCAGCACGCACAATCGTCATTATACCACCAAAAAGCAGTCAATGTCGACGAAGGGATCGTGTCGAACATTGCGGCTCTCCAACAGAAAAACAAAACCAACCAAGATCAAGATCAAAACCAGGCTGGGAAGAAGAATCTTTTTGACAACGACGTAGACGACGATGAGTGGGATTAATTATTGCAGATCCAAGATGGAGGCCAAATCACCAAAACATTATTAGAAAAATTTAGCAGCCCCTCAGACTCAAAAATATTTTTTTCAGTTGCCGCGCCTCCCACTGAACATTCCTCGTGTTGGTGTCTATTGGGTGCTGACCATCCACGTCAACTTCCAAATCCACCACGGTGGTGATGTTTGCCCCGTGCAAATCTGCGCCGAGCGAAGCGTGACGCAATTTTAATGAAGGACGAGCGAAACAAACGAGTGAAGCGAGCCAAACGAATTGGGTGGGTTAGCTAAGTAGTGGATGCAGCCAATACGTATGTAACCATTTCGCGCACTTCATCGCGAGTATGCTCGCTCGCTCACCTGCCGCATCCAAGAAGCTCAGAATATCGTGTAATGTGGTGTCTTTCAACGTGAGCATTTGTTTCGCCATGTTCTCGGCCAGAGCCAGGAAGCACCGCTTTGCGTAGAACCAAGTGTCAGGTCCGAGTTTCCTCTCGTACGGCTGCACGAGCGAGCCAAACGAATACGAATTGAGTGGAATAATATAATGTTAGTGAAGTAATGGCTCGAATGCTCGTCTTCGCTCCGCTCGCTCACCTCCAAACTCTTGCAAATCCTCGAAATTCCGAATTCGAAGTTTCCTTTTGCGCAGTACAATGTTCCGATCACCAAGTTGACAATGCACAGGTGGAAGCACTGCTTCTCCGGGTCGGCGAAGGCGATCCGCTCCTCTTCCTTCTCGATCTTCTTCATCAGCTCCTCCGCCTCCTCGTTCTGGCTGGTCATGATGTAAGCGACGCAAAGGTTCGCCAGCACAATGGCGGTAGTTTCGAGTATGTCGTTTTCGTTTTTTTTCACTGCGCCGAGCGAAGAAGGTGCGAAAACAAATTTCGAATAAATAACGTTAGTTCAAGCAAGTAGTGGGGCTCGTATGCTCGTCTTCCTCAACCCCCCCCCCTCCCCCGCTCCGCTCGCTCACCTATGGGGTGGTAGTACCTGATGGCCTCCTTGAATTTTGTCTCCTGCATGAAGAAGACGTGAGCAACGTTCAGCCGCCACGTGTCCTGCTCCGCGCAGAACTCCGCCGTTTGCCGAAATAGCCGTTCCACCATGGGGTAGTTCTCGCGGTCCCAGTACACCCTAGCCTGAGCCATGAGAACGGGCATGTACTTCTCGGTGGCCTCGTCGAAGTCGTTCAAACCCTGCTTCATTGCGTCGTTGTTCCTGACCATTTTAGCGTCTTGGATCGCCTTGGTGAGCTTTCTGTAATTGAGTGGAATAATATAATGTCAGTTAAGTAGTGCCTCGTATGCTCGTCTTCCTCAAGGCTCGCTCGCTCGCTCACCGGAGTTTTTCAATGTGTTTCGTTGTGAGGATGTCGTATTTTCTATAGGCCTCTTCCGGACTTGTGCTAATCATTATCGTGGCGTCCAAGTACTCAAACAGTTCCTGACTCAGGAACTTGTACGTCAGGTGGCTGTTCTCGGCCAAGATGTCCGCCGCAAGATCATAGTACCCGTACTTGCAGTGCAGCAGCAGCAAGTTGCCGAAGGTCTCCGGGGGGAAGGGAGGGTTGCTCAGCAAAAAGTTCAATTTCCTGAAACCCGCAGTTGCGTCGTCCTCCATGTACATTAAAGCCTGGTTGTGCAAAGTCACCGGGTCTAATTCCTCTTCCTGCCTCGGGGGCATGTCGCTAAGCGCCTCCTTCGCCGCGTCAATGTTTTTCGCGTTGTACTCAATGGCTGCCTTCAAATTAAAGGCCTCGACCAATCTCGTTCCTTGCAAGACCATCGAATTTCCAACGCTCCTGACGTCAATTCCGTCGGTGTTGCTGCCCACGGAGAGCTCAGGGTGCTCCTTCACTCCCCTGTCGATAATGTCGCCAATCACCTTGAGAGCTGCCGGGGTCTGCTTGAGCTTGTAGTGGCACAATGCAATGTTGTACGAGAGGTCGGCTTGGTAGCCTAGCGTGTTCAGCGCATCGCTATACTTCAATCTTGCCTCCTCGTAGTTGCCCTCCTTGTAGCTAATCGCCGCGTAGGCAATTATGGTCTCCGGATCCTCGGGAAGGCACGAGTCAAGCTTCGAGGCGCAGGCCGATAGCTCGTCAGCTTCGTACTTGATTGCGGCCTGCAGCATGTTGATGCGCTGTGAGTATTGTGGGGAGTCGACCTGGGTTGGTTTGTGGGTGAGTTGGTGGGTGAGTTGGAGGGTGAGTTGGTGGGTGGTGAGTTGGTGGGTGGGTGGGAGGGCGGGTAAGCAAACAATGACAACAATCTAAATACAATAATCAAACAAATCACCTTCGCAGCTGCACGGGTTGCTTCGGGGTACATGCCATCCTTGAACAAGGCCTGAGCATAGTAAATCTTGTACTCGTCAGAGTCGGGGCAGACCTTGCAGAGCTTTTCGTATGTTGTCCTAGCTTGCTGGAAATCCTGCTGGTGGTAGTGGCAGTATCCAAGAAGAGAGAGGGCAGCTCGAGATCTCGGGAAGTTGTTAAGCTCAAATTCGAGTACTGCTCTCTTGCTGTGTTAGAAAATGCTAGAATGAGAGGGAGATGCCAGTCAGTCGACCCACCTCGGATGGCCTCAACGTAGTTGTTATCCCTAATATAACCATATACTTCTTTTGTGTACTGATTGTCGCCTTCCATCATGTTAGTTTATATATATATACGTGACGTGTGTTGTTAAATTAAGGAAATAAAATTCAAAAAAGAAAAATCAAAAAAATTGCTTAATATAGTGTTCCTGGTATAAGAAGTAGTAGACATAAGAAGTGGTAACTTGCTATGCCAAATTTCCCTCGACTTTTTCTGCTTCTTGCCATTGCCTTTGGAGATGAATTCCCACCTCTGCCGGATGGCTTCTATTCTGATGTTGATGAAATCTCTCTCTCTGCTGGTCACTACCACACTTGTGCAATAGAGGCGAGACAAGGCGTCGAATTCGGAGGCAGCTTGAAGTGCTGGGGCTATAATTCCCACGGGCAGTCCGACCCTCCCCCGGGGATCTTCGTCCAGGTCAGCAGTGGCCACATGCACACATGCGCCGTGTCGATTGACGAAACAGTCCAGTGCTGGGGTGTGGTGAGCACAGCCAATGTGCCGAAGGGTTTGTTCACGCAGGTTTCGTCTGGAGGTGAGCCATCCACATCCACATCCACGTCCACTTCCAACGCATCCACTTCCACTAACATCAAACTACTAAATTAGAGCACCACTCGTGCGGGATTCTGAAGGATGGCAGCATCGACTGCTGGGGAGCGAACAACTACGGGGAGAGCGACGCCAAGAAGGCGGCCGGATATTTCGTGCAGGTGACTTGCGGGAACAGCAGCACCTGCGCGCTGCGGAGCAACGGGATTGTGGAGGTGAGCGAGCGAATTGAGAGATCCAAGCGGATTGATCCTAAACTACTAACCCACTCAATTCGCTTCGCACCTTCTCGCTCGGGCGCAGTGCTGGGGGAAGAACTTCCAGGGGCAGGGCAACCCGCCGGACGGTGTGCTCTTCAAGCAGATCAGCAGCAGCTTGAACCACCACGCTTGCGGGTTGGAGATTGAGGGGAGGAGGATTCGCTGTTGGGGCAACAATAACAGGGGGCAAAGCGAGGACAGGTCACCAGGTGAGCGAGCGAAGCGACAGCGACAGCGACAGCTACATCCACTACTAAGCTAAACCACCCAATTCAATTTCGTTTTCGCACCTTCTTCGCTTGGCGCAGCGGGAGACGACGCCTCCGTCGTCTTCGAGCAGGTTAGCACTGGGGCGTTCAGCAGCTGCGGGGTGAGGAGCGACAAGGGGATCGAGTGCTGGGGGGCGAGCGTGCCGATACCCCAAGACACAAACGCGGGGGTCCACGATCACGTGTATGATCAGATTAGCCTCGGGAGCGACCACGCGTGTGGCGTGAAGGCTGAGGACGGGAGCTTGCACTGCTGGAACGCCGGGATAGATACAGGAGGGAGCGATGTGCCGCACGGCTTTGAGGTGGCTTAAATTATAGAGCTCTCTAAAAAAAAATCTCTTCTACTACGTTTCATACAGGAAGAGCACTCACGCGCCGGGCAAATATGGCCGCTGCACGAACCTCCTTCTTCAAATCTTCTCTCGCCGTTGAGATTGTGATTATTGGTGGCTGAATTACTGGTGGCTCAATTGCGGCTGGTGACGACTTCGGCTCAACAATCGGCGCATCCATCCTCTTCACACGGCTCGTAGCAGCCGACCTCTTTTTTAAATTATCTATCATCTCGTTCTGCACCTCCACAATCCCAACTAGCTCTCGGCACTGGGTCTGCAGCAAAAACTTTTTCTCTCGCTCCTCGCAAATTGACCCTTTGATCTCACGTAGCCTCAAAACTTCAACCCCCAGCCGTTCTTCTTCGGCCTTGGCCCTTCGAAACCCTTCAGCAAGCTTTCCCGCGAACACCACCTGCCGCTTCACCGCCTCCTTTTTCCGTGCGTTCTCGCTTTCTAATTTCCTCGCTACCTCCTTCAAAGCACAGTTTGTCTTCTTCAACTCTGTAATTTCCAAATTTGTCACTTGTAAATCGTTGAGCACCACCCCAAGTCGTTTCTCAAACGCCTCGAATTTGGCCACTGTCTCCTTCTTATAATTGAGAAAATTCCGCTTCTCGGTTTCGAGCTCGTCTTGCGCTAGTAAATTGTGGTTTGCAGTGAGTGCTAGAGTTTTGTTTCGGAGAGTTTCAAAAATGACAGTGTCCTCATCGTCTATTCTATATGTGTGCGCATTTGCGGTTGCGTTTGCGTTTGCATTTGCATTTACATTTGCATTTGCAAGGGAGTGAAGGTACAGGTCCTTGAGATTGGCGTTTTGTGTCTCCAACTCTTCCACATTTTGCTGCATGTCGGTCATGTAGTTTTTGAGGTCATTCTTTATGCCATTTGAAGCCCACGGTTTGTGTGGGCTGGGGCTGGGAATCGAGGCGGCTTTTGGGGGGGGCAAAGGGTGGGCCGGCGATTGGGACAGTGATTGGTCTGTAATAAGATCGTCCATAGAAATTAGTTCGGTGTACGATTCATCAAGATGGTGAAGTTTTGGTGTGGGCATGTTTGTGATACTTTCGCTGTTGTTGTTGCTGTGTTGGAAAATATTTGAACGTTCTTCGAGATTGGTTATTTCGGCAACCGCATTCTCCAAGGCACTATCCATCGTGCTGATCTTGCTGGACAAGAAATCGTTCTGTGACAAGGCCAATTCACGTTCCCTTCGAAGTCTCGTGTTTTCAGCCTCTAACGATTCCAACTTGGAGATTAGCTTGAGAGTGAGTTGTTCTTCATCGCCTTCGTTCATTGATCAATGAGGGAACCGCTTCTTTAAACAATTTTTTACAAATTTCAAAAAGTTTAGAACTAAAAACCAACCCCAACTCAACCCATGCCGTTCTACATAGACAAACATGCGCAATCCTCACTGAAAGCGTATGAATATTCAGGCACTGATTTGTCTCTAACCTACAAATACCTTCTCTCCCCATGGGCGCAATTTTGTGTGGACCACTTCACCCCACTCACTATGGCGCCCAACACCATCACGTTCATTGGCCTCCTCGGCATGCTGGCATCGTACTTGGTGATGTGGTACTACTGCCCCAACCTTGATGAAGCGGTTGACTCTGATTCAAGCCCACCTTCGGACAACGATTCGATCCCAAGATGGATCTTTCTTTTCAACGGTGTAATGATGTTCTTCTACCAAACTTTGGACAACATGGATGGGAAGCAAGCCCGCCGCACTGAGAATGGCACGCCTTTGGGCATGCTCTTTGATCATGGCTGCGATGCCATCAACTCTCCTCTGGGCTCAGCTTGCTGGGCTTGCGCTATGGGCATCGGGCCGTCGTCGCGCGTTGTCATGTTCGCGACGTTGACCTCGTCAATGATTCCGTTTTACACCGCCACTTGGGAGGAATACTACACCGGCGCGTTGGTTTTGCCAGTGATCAACGGGCCGAATGAGGGAATCTTGATGGGGGCGGCCTTGAGCGTAGCTAGTTTCTTGTGGGGGGCCAGCTACTGGCACACCTACAGCTGGAACGAAGCTTGGTTGGGAAAGGGGATTGATTTCGTGGTGTCCATGTGTCCGGCGCAGCTGGCTGCGGTTGTGCCAGAATTGGGCTTCAAGAACTACGAGATTTTGGTTGGGCTAGGTTTGGGGTGTGCGATGCAAGAGCTGATTTTGAAGAGTGTGAGCGTGGTGAAAAGCCACGGGCTGCTAACTCTGGTGAATCAGCTACCGTTTGTGGTTTTGCTCGGAGCTAGCGTGAAGTTGTTCTCGACTGAGATGGGAGAGAGGTTATTGCTTCAGGTGAGCGCAAAATGGCGACGGACGGCTACATCCATCCACTACTAACCCACTGTGCAGGTTCCCAGAACCGCCATGCTACTATTTGGGGTCCTCTTTGTTGAAATGGTCTGCGCTCTTATGCTAGACCACATGTGCAAAAAGTCCTTCAATCCGATTAGACCAATCCTCGTCCCCCTGGTTGCTATGGTCGTGATGGTCAGCTACCAGTTGATCGAATATGAAGTTTTGGTGAGCGCTTTCCAGATGTACTTCAGCGGGGCATTTGTCTTCTTGAGCTTCCGGTTGTTTGTTGCCGGAAGTGAGATTTGCGAAGCGCTAAACATTTGGTGTTTCGATATTGTCAACAAGAGGAAGAAGGAGAAGCTTGCTTGAGTGGGATTGAGGGTGTGAATGTGGGGGTGGATTAAAATTAAAATTAAATTAAATTAACAGGAGGTATTGACAGCGGAAACCCTTTATTTCATTAGTTTGAGCATGTAGCGCGAGAAATCAGTAAACCGCTTAATATTATTTGCTTATTATTTAAAAGTCCCTCGCAATGCGAGCCATACAGGCGTCCGCAAGAGAATATATATTTCGCCACTCGTTGTTGAACGCTGTCATCTTGTCTACCCCCTTCTTCATGTCAGCCGCCATTTGTGTTCCGATCGAGATGAGGAGCTTCTTTTCCAGTTCGTCGGTCACGCTTCCTCCGTCTTTGGCAAACGTTTTCAGCCTGTCCCTCGCAAGCTTGAGCTTTAAAATGCGTGAGTCCCCCTCGGCAAACTTGCAGCACTGCGCCCATCAATCATGTTAGCTTAGTTCAGAATTGGATGTAGATGTGGATTGATTGGTTCGCTCCTCGTTCTCACCTGCAAATAATCCAAATTCTGGAACCCACTGTCACCCATCAACGCATAGCTTCCGACCTGCGGCGAGCGAAGCGCGATATTGTGCGCATTTTTAATGGAGCAGGGGGGAGGCGAGCAAGCAAAACGAATGTAATGTAATGTAATGTAATGTAATTTTGAGACATTAGTTAGTTTGTTGTGTGGTCGTCTGCTCATCTTCCTCAAACCCCGCCGCGCTCCGCTCCGCTCCGCTCGCTCACCTCTTGCTTCAGTCTGTGGCACATCGCAATGCTCTCCTCAACACACATGATTTTGCATGTTGCAATGGCGTCGACGAGATCTGCACTAGGAGGCTCGTTCTCTAGCAGACACTCAGTTAGAGCTTTCTCCGTTTTACTTGTGAGCTCGTCGAGCATTTTTAGCTGTGCCAAATTCTCCTCGTACAGACTCGACAGCTGGGGAATGCTGCTCAGCGTGACGTTGCCTGGACAAATCTTGTCGTCGCTGTACTCCTTCGTTCTCTTGAACAACTGCCTCCTGTATTCAAGCGCTCCTTGGGCTACGGCCACCCGGCCTGTGTACAAACGCTGGCCAATCATGTCAAAGGGCCGCAGCTTATCGTTAAACAGCTTGTACTCGTCGTCGACCACGTTCGCGTACCGGGATAGCATCGCGTCGGCGGGAAGCTCTACGTTGTCGAAGTGGATCCAAGCATTATCAAGGTCGTTTCCAACCGTCTTGTGTCCCATGTCATCAATCTCAATGCCACTGACGAGTTGGCCATTCTCTCTAAAATTCATCACGAATCCGTGCGGACCCTTGCTGGAATGCGTCGAGCGAAGCGGGGCGCAATGAGTGGGTTAGTTTAGAAGTGGGAAAGGGTGTGGGCCATCATTATCCTGCCAAGCTGCGTGCAGTTCCTGGTCGGAGACCGCAGCGGAAAAGCCGAGCGCAGCGGATAAGATGGGTTTCGGGGGTCTCCCCCGACACCAATTCTAACCTAACTGATTCCACTGCTACGCTCGCTCACCTCTCGCCATTCACCCTCAGCGTTGCCAGAACGACGGTCTTGTCCGCCACGAAACCCTGCGAGATCCAGTTCTTCCGAGCCCCAACGTTGGGAGTGTTCAGAATAAACTTCTGCTTCTCCTTATCCCAATCAACTGTTGTGTTCACTACTAGGCCCGACTGAACTCCAGCCTCCTTCTCGGTGAGTGAGAAGCACCCGAGCTCTCCCTTGGCCTGAATGTCCGCGAGCATATCAACCTGCTCGTCGGACCCAACTGCCAGTACCGTTCCACCAAAGAGGTTGTAGTGGACCGTAAATCTAATCCAGAAACCAGGCCCGTGATCCAAAGAATGACGAGCGAGAATCCGGTGAGCTTCGAAGAACTTTGGCGGGTCATCTCTCAGATCGGTTGCTTTCAGTAAGTTTGTGCGAGTTAATGAACGTAAGATCTCAGCCGACTCTTGGAAGGAAACGTTGGAGGCAACGTTGCTTGTAGCCTTAGTGAATTCTTCAGTGAAAGCTGACAAGGAAGAGAAGTTGGCGAAGGAGGTGGAATTCAGTCTTGGAGCACCTCTGAGGGCGACATTTGGCAAACGAAGCATTTGTGGAGCACGCGAGAGTCGGCGAGAATCGGGAGGAGATTTTATGAATTTTATTTAATCAGTAGTACGCGGAGGGGGTCGCGAATAGGAAGGGGTGAAGGTTGAAGGAAGGAAGTGTAGGTTAATTTTTGCTTGTTCGTGTAGTTATTGTGCTTGAGCTTGTGCTTGTGCTTGTGCTTGTGCTTGAGCTTGAGCTTGAGCTTGTGCTTGTGCTTGTGCTTGTGCTTATTCTTGTGCTTGTGCTTGTGCAAATGGAAACAAAGATTTTAATTCCCTGGTTCATTATATTTGATCACCAATTTACGAAGCAAATCCCACCATCTGAAGAAATCTCGGTGTCACTTGTTGCTGTCATCTTTGGTGGGTTATCACACAATTTTAAACAGGTTCCTGAGACACCTCACAAACCTTTGTTTTGACAGCTCAGCTTGTCTTCACAACATGCTACTCTCCCCAATTCTTGTTCTCCTGATAGGAGCGCCTTCTCGCGCTCGCGCATTTAAAACATCATCAAACCCCTCCCACTTCTCGCCCTCCCCCTCCTTCTCAAAATCCTCCGAATCCGCCAAATCCCTCACTCCAACTTCGGAAGAACATTCACAACCCTCGAGGGAATTCTCAAAAAAAACGATGCCCAACTTCACCCCCTCCTCCTCCTACAGCAAATCATCCCATTCTAACGACAAAAATTTCAAAGCTATGGCAGTGGATAAGTTCTACCGAACTCGGCCAATAAAGAGTACTTCAGGCACAGATCAGGTGAGTGAGTGAGCGATTGTTGTATATGTTTACATTCCACCACACTAACCCAATCCACCAGTTCCTCTCCTCTCTACATTCCGACTCTAGAACTAACCGCCTCCTCACTGCAAAAGAGGAGGTGTTCCTGGGGAATAAGATCCAGGCCAAGAACCGCGCTTTGGAGTTCCTAGCCAACGCAACACAAATCCCCCCAAATAACAACAACAACAACAACAGCAATACCCAAAATTTCGACGAAGTGATACGGATAGGAAGGCGGGCCTCCGCCATCCTTGTTGAGAAGAACCTACGACTCGTTCAGAAGTGCGCCAACGTGTACGTGAGAAACGGCCTGAACTCGGGCTACGACTTTGGGGATCTGTTCCAAACCGGGAGCATCGGCCTGCACCAAGCCGCGGAAAAGTTCGATCCGAAGAAGGGGTTTCGGTTCACCACCTACGCGATGTTTTGGATAAGGGCGAGCTTGAAGACTGGGCAGCTGAGGCAGAAGAACGTGATTCGGATTCCAGACCAGCTCGAGCAAATCAACAGGAAGGCCTTCAACGAGGTTATGAATACGCCGCATTTGCGGGAGCATTTGCTCGGATTCTTTGTTGACTCGACCCACCCCGCCCACATAAACCGGCGTGAGCTGAAGGTGAGCGGAAATGAAATGAAATGAAATGGAAATGAAATGGAAATGAATGGCTCAAAACTAACTATAACAATAACAATAACAATGCAGTACGTCACTGATTCCGAGAAGCTCGATGCGCGCCAACAGCTCGCGGAGCAGTGCCACTGCACCGAGGCCAAGCTCATTCAGGCCATAGACGCCGTGAACCTCTCGGTTTCCGGCTACGGTTTGCCTGAGCTAGCGACGCTCGTCGCCTCCACGCGGGACATTCACGCCTCCGACGACGAGGAGTTCAAGTCAAGTTTCGGGAACGAGGAGCTGTTCCGGAGCCACCTGTCCGGGTACGTTATTAGAAACTTTACCCCCACCGACGCAATCTTGTTCTTGGCGTTTTACGGAATTAGCCCCAACGGGGCGAGTAGTAGGATACTCACGTACAACGAACTGGCACAGCTGGTTGATAAATCCCCAACAGCAGTAAGAGCCAGGTTGACGAAAGTGAAGAAGCAATTAAAGGCCATGCTTCAGGCTGACGAGTGGGGCTGCTGAAAATGAAGCAAAAACAGAATTCCACATTTTTCACCCAATTCAATCTACATATAAAGAATTATTGACCCTAAAAAAAGTAACAATGCGAGCTAAAGATCTGAATCTTTCCACCTGTTCTTTAGCCTCTCCGCTGCTTCTTTTGGAGAGGGTGGTTTCCTCTTATCAATATTCTTGCTGATCGCCTTGTGAATCGTTGGGGTTCGACGAGCATACAGGACCAGAGAAAATGAAGATGCCACAATGAAAAACCCCAAGCCCATCTGGGTTGAGGTTGAGAGTGAAGATGGGGCGGGCGTGGAGGGAGCAAGGAGGCGAGGACTTGAAAAGGATGAGAATTCTGCCTCTCGTCTTCGTTGAAACATGCAAGAGAATTCTGCCTCTCGTCTTCGTTGAAACATGCAAGAGAGTGGATCTGGTTTGGAGGAAGGAGGATGCGAAATAGATTGATTATAGCTGTGTATGGGTTTTTAAAAAGATGAGAGCAAAATGTCGATCGCATTCCACCATGATGACCTCCACAGCCTCCACAGCACCTTTCCAATTCCTAAAAGCTACTCCCCCAATCCCACCTGTCTTCAAAACAAACCAACTATATTTATCTGTCCCTCCTTCATCCTCCTCTCCAGCAGTATTTCTCGAACTCCACGATTCTCCAACCATTTCCAACATTGCCTCAGCCGCCACTTTCATTAAAACACTCACTACCAAGCCTCCCCAAAAAATACCGAACGTCCTAACCTTTCTCCACTGTGCCAAGACAATCATTGAATCCCACCGGTCTGATCAAATCTTAATTCTTGCGGTGCTTCGCGGTTTGCTTACCGCTTTAGACTCAGTTCCAAAGTTCGCCGTAAAGTTAGTGAGCTATCCTCCCGTTTATCAATGGTTGGCTGGGGTCGGGACGCTTGAGTTTGTCAAGGCCTTGCCTGCTGAAGCTTCCGGCTGGAGTGAGGTGCTTGTTGTTGTGAATTCGATTTTGAGCTTGTGCTCCGACTCCGACTCAAACGTCGACTTGGACTTCGAATCTGAAGACGACGAAAGTTGTTGGAGGGCGATCATCCGGCCCTTCGTCCACCCCACCAACAACAACAATAGACATCGTTCCGAGGAGGCCTCGGCCCGAGCCCTCAATCTCCTTGCAAGGCTCTTTAACAATGGCAATGAGGTTAATCTCTCCCTCATAACCTCAACGACAATCATCACTTCCACAGCAAAATTCCCACTTCCCATTGTTCAAGCTTGTATGGAGATTATCCTTGTAACCGCCTCCTCCTCCTCCTCCTCCTCTTCTTCTTCCTCGGCGACAAAACTCTCCCTCCGGACCCTCCCCAAATCCCACCCAGCGTCCCTCCTCCACAACCTAATTAAACAAATCCAGAAGGGAAACCTTGAGGATGCTCACAGTCTCGCCAAATCGCTCCCCCCAAAGGCGTTTGGCACGGCAGGAGGCGTGGGGGAGAGGCTCGAGGTAGCCCGCGACTTCCTGTCGCTGATCTACGACGACAAGCCTCCCATCTCTACCACTCTCTGCCAACAACTCCCCCCCGAGCTCCTCTCACTAATCTCAGCGACAAGAACAAAAACAACCGACTCGAGCACAACAACAAACGCCCTTTCCCTGAGTGTCCCCTTAACAATCTACTCGTCGAAAAAGTGCATCTTGCACCTCAAGTCAACAATCGCGATAAACTTCGCCCTCTCCTCCCACCTCCCTTACCCCTCCTGCATCAATCTCTTATCTGAGCAGATCCTCCAATCCCCGGCGGACCCTCGACTCCATCTAACACTTGGACGGCTCCACCTCGAAAACAACAACGGCAAGGAGGCAACGAAGTCCCTGTTGACCGCCGCGAAGCTAGACAAGAGCTCGGGGGAGGCTTTTCGGCTCCTCGGGAAGTGCTACGAGCTGAAGGGGGACGTTGCCCGGGCTCTCGGGTGCTACGAGAAGAGCGTGAGGCTGCTCCTTGTGCCTAGTGGCGCAAAAGGCGACCTCGGTGACGCTGGGCGGAGCTTGTTGCGGCTAAAGTCGGAGGAAGGAGGCAAGACGTACAAGGATCTGTGCACCTCGGCCGTGTCAACTCAGCCTCCCCTCCCCAACGTTGGCTGGGCGTGGCTCCACCTCGCACGGCTTGAATCCGACGACCGGCAAATGCAGGCCACGTGCTACCAGCAGTCCCTCAGGTGCCCGGACATTGCGGCCGACGAGGAGGTGCTGGCGGCCGTCTGGGCTGAGGTGAGCTTTGAGGAAGACGAGAATACGAGCCACTACGAAAAAACTAAGATTTCCCCCCTCAATTCGTTTCGTTTGGCTCGCTTTAATCGTTTTGCTTCATTTTGCTTCATTATAAAAATGCACCTCGCCTTCGCTCGGTGCAGCTCGCTGCCGCCTACGGCAAGCTGGAGAAGTTCACCGCGTGCTATAAGGCCTACGCCGAGTGGGAGGCCTTGGGGGGGGAGGGGTGGGAGGTTGAGGCTGGAATGGCCTGCGCGGAGTGCTGCGTTGGGTTGACCAAGGAGGGGGTTGAGCGGTGAGCGAGCGAAGCGAAGCGAAGCGAGCGAGCCTTGAGGGAAAATGAGAATACGAGCCACTACGAGCCACTACGAAACTCATCTTATTATTCTCAATTCGTTTGGCTCGCTTCACTCCCCCCTGCACAATCTCGCATATTTCGCTCGGCGCAGTTTCGGTCGAATCCTGGATTCGGCCGACGCCAATGACAACGATTTGAGAAGGAAAATATGCGCGTACGGCGTCGGGAGGGGAATGCTCGACATGGGGCGGGAGGCGAAGGGGGAAGGAAAGTTCTCGCTGGTTACCGAACTCGTTTCGCGCGCCTTAGCAATCCTAGATGGAGATGGGGTGTTCGACGACGTTGCCAGCTGCGGTATCGAGTGGAGCTCGGCCTTGAAGGTCATTGGGGACTTGTGCGTTCTGGGAGATTGCGTCAGTAGTGTGTCAACAAATGTCAGCAATAATAACAACAGGGCGGAGAAGTATTACGAGAAGGTCATCCACAACGCAGTTAATCTCCGAGAGGAGGGAGAGGTGAGTGAGCGAAGCGGAGCGGAGCGAAGCGAAGCGAAGCGAAGCCAGCCTTGAGAAAGACGAGAAATTTATACGAGCTACTAAGCTAATCCGCCCAATTCGTTTGGCTCACTTCACTCGCCTCCCCCCTGATCCATTAAAAATGCGCACAATCTCGCTTCGCTCGGCGCAGCCTGGAATCTCGGAAGGGGAGCCGGGGGAGAACAACCGGATCTTGGCAGAGGGTTACTTCGATCTCGGGGTGAGCTTTTACACGAGGGCTAGGGGGGAAAGAGCGATGATGATGGCGAACCTCGAAAAATCAATCGAGTCGTTCAGGAACTGCATCGATGCCGACCCGGAGTTTGCGCCCGCTTGGAATGCGCTGGGGTGCGCTTTTCGGGTGATGGGCCAGTCCAACAACAACAGCAACAACAACAGCAACAACAACAGCAACAACAACAACAACAACAACAACATCAACAACAAATACGACCTCCTGTCTCAGCATTGCTTTTCTTTCTCCCTCCAGATTGACTCAAAGTCCTCCTCGTGCGCCGACCCGTGGGCTAACCTGGCCCTCTTGAACATATCTCCCACCACGCCTTCCTCAAAATCTTCCTCTTCCTCCTCCTCCCGTCGCGCAGAAGATTACCTGGCGCACCTCACGCAAATAGCCGACACACCGATGATGTGGATTGCCAGGGGCGTCATTGCGGAGGGCAGGGGGGAGGACGAGGTGGCCGAGGATGCGTACACTGCGAGCTTGGAGGTGAGCGAGCGGAGCAGGGGGGGGTTGAGGAAGACGAGCATGCGAGATTCAACTAAACTAACCTAAACATTACTTCGCTCGGTGCAGGTGGAACTCAAGGAGGATGCGCTGCTAGGGCTAGGGGCTGTGAATTGGCGGCGGGCGGTCAACGCGGAGGAGTTGGAGCTGAGAAGGGGCGAGGGGAGGGAGAGCTGGGGGTTCGAAAAGAACAAGGCGGCGGACATGTTCTTCAGCCTGTACGAAACGTACTCCCGAGAGACGGGACGACGACCTCGGGTTGTAATCCACCCAGACAAGCTCAACCAGCGGACCGCCTGGACGGACCCGCGCGAGGCGCAGCTGCTTGCGAAGGCGAGGGCTCTCATCGGGGAAGGGGAAGTTAGGGACGCTTGGAAGGTCGTAGACGAATGCTACGGAATTGTGATGGACCGCGTAGTGGGCGGCGGTAGTAGTAAAGTGAGCGGTATTGAGTGTAGTGGCGTCAACCTCGACAAAAAAAGGGATTTCATTCCCTTCTCTGCTGAGCCGCGGATCGTGTCCGACGTGTTGGCGCTTCGGAGCTGGCTCGTCGAGAGAAAGCTGATGACGTTTTACAAGGTGAGCGAGCGAAGCGAGCGAGCCTTGTGACAGAGAAGTACCAAATTCCGTGCGAAATTACTATTCATGGCTCCATCTACTTCCTACTGAACTAACCTACTCAACTATTTCTATTTTTGCTCGCTCTCTGCTCTCTACTCAACCTTTGTTTAAAATGCGCCTCGCTTCGCTCGGCGCAGAATGACAAGAAGGTGGCGGGAAAATGTAGCGAGGAGG
>Ga0302114_10001339_pt1 | contig 16264 bp, 8 predicted proteins | sample AG5_Surface_MG_FD_203107 | JGI IMG/M metagenome (GOLD analysis project Ga0302114, IMG submission 203107) | Marine microbial communities from Western Arctic Ocean, Canada - AG5_Surface | ecosystem: Environmental > Aquatic > Marine > Oceanic | place: Canada: Western Arctic Ocean | collected...
CCAGCGCGTGCACCAACTCTTCGATCCCGACCAAGGATGGAAGCGACGGTAGTATCCATTGCGGAGAGCACGGCAACGTCGGTGGCACCACCGGGTCGTGCACGTGTACATGCGACCCTGGGTGGGATGGAAGCGGCTGTGAGACAGCCAGCGCGTGCACCAACTCTTCGATCCCGACCAAGGATGGAAGCGACGGTAGTATCCATTGCGGAGAGCACGGCAACGTCGGTGGCACCACCGGGTCGTGCACGTGTACATGCGACCCTGGGTGGGAGGGAAGCGGCTGTGAGACGGTTGCAGCCGCTCCAGCCCCGTCGCCGGATTCGGGCTCGGGTGGAGGCACCTCCGCCGAGTACGGAGATTGCGAGTGCTACTGCGATGGAAGTTATCAAGGGAAATTACCCGTCGAGGATCCCCAAGGCGGCGTTGGTGTCACGGAGAGCTTCTGCGATAATAATGGGCCACCTGCGTGCCCGAGTGCGGGTTTCACGTGCGCCAACCCCAACACGGTGAATTGGGCGTACGACTCCACGTACACGGGGGCCCAATTAGGTGGTCCATCCCCGGGCGACTCGGGTCCCCCGCCGGGTGGAAGCACCTCCGACGAGTACGGAGACTGCGAGTGCTACTGCGATGGAAGTTTACAAGGGAAATTACCCTTCGATGATGGTGTCCCGGAGGGCTTCTGCCATAATGGGTCTGGGGGGGGGGCGTCTCAGTGCCCGGATATGGGTGGTTTCACGTGCGCCAACCCCTTCACGGTGAATTGGGTGTACAACTCCGCATACACGGGGGCCCAATTTGGTGGTGGATAGTCTGCGTGTGATGAAACAGCAATTCAATTATTTCATTCGTCGCGTGTCTTTCGCCGCCCCGCTTGGATAACGCAGCCCACTGCCAGGCAGATCTGATTATCTCATTCACACTGACGAGAAGCTACTAGCTAGCTAGTCTATGACCCGAGTCCAACCTTCACGAGCACGTCGTTCACACGCTTCAGCAGCACCATGTCCTCCTTGGGCAACTCGGCGCCCGGAGCGTCTAATCCCAACCCGTCGGAACCGGGCTGGTCGATGAACGCGAACGCTCGTCTAAGCTCCGTGGGTCCAGCCGCGATCGGCGCGTCGTAGTGCGCCGGAATGATCCGGACGAATCCCGTCTCTTCATCTCCCCAGTCGCGACACAACACGTCGATGAAATCGCGTGTGAACCCGCGCCCCTTTGAAAAAACCAGCGTCCGAAGGATGGGCGACGGGATCGTGCGTTCCCTGATGGCCTCGAAGGACTTCTCGTAACCCGGTTCCCATTTGAGCTTCCCTTTGAACTCTCCGTCCGCCACCTGGCTCTGCCGCGAGGGCCCGAGGAAAGAAACAACCAGGCTCGCCTTCGCCCATCCAATCTTGAGATTCTCATCCGTCGACGCCGCGGGCGCATCCGCCGGATCATCCGGCGCGAGGTTCAGTAGTCTGTCCCGCGAGATGACCTCCGGTGGAACGGTCGGGATGAATAGAACGAGATCCGTGACGAGCAACGACCGTGACTCGCGGTGAAAGAAACACGTCTCGATGTACGGATTCGCACCCGCGGTGTCAACGCGTAGTACCCGGTAGTCCAACTCATCAAGCCACGGCGGCGTTCGCTCGGAGTCGTCTGGAAGGCCTCGACGGTCCACGGTGAGCGTCCCTGTCTTATCGATGCCCAGCCACTCCAAGGGCAAGTCGACGGGGACGCTCCAGATGCCCTCGGTCACCCAGACCTTCGCTCGCGGGTACCGTCGCGCCAGAGCTGGAAGCCACACTTTGTGCTCCAGCGCATAAGTCGGGAGCACGACGTGTTCCACCGCGCCGAGCTCGTCGAGCAGCTCGAAGAACTCCCTCGTCGGCGCCTGCGGTGAGAAGACGACCAAACCGCCGGTGCTCTTGAGTTTCACCACCGTCGTCCGGATGTTCATGGCGAGCACGTCCAGCGCCTGCTCCTGCTCGAGGGACCAGATGGAATCTGGCACGAGCTCCTTTCGCACCGTCACTCGCTCGCCCCACCCGAAATACGGCTCCCACGGCTCCACGAGGCTCTGAAAGAATCTCCGCCGCGGATCGAGGTCCGTCGGTAGGAGCCTGACCGCGGCGTTCGCGGGTGAGGCCCCTAGGAAGCTCGCGCCCAAGCCCATGAGAGCGCCCCTGCGGCCGGCGGATGTTGACGACGACGCCCGTGGAGTCGCATCGTCGGATCCCGGCACCGCAGCCGCAGCCATGAGAAACCGGGCGGGTCGTCTCGCCCTGTACCCCGCGGGAACGATCGCGACGCGTGCATGCGCGAACGTCGACATTGTTTCGCGTGTGGATGCGGTCTGCGTGCCGCGAAGAGAGGGAGGTGCGACGAGAGCGCACATCAAATACGAAGTGCTATCCGATATCGCGCGACGATTCGCAATTTCTGATGACTGGTTCCCAGTACGGACGAAATTTGTGGCTATCGTCGCGGGACCGCCGAAAGCTCATCCTCTCATCACGACCGGTGTCACGGAACGCAGACGACGAAGCGGCATGTCGGTGTTGACGCCCGGCTCGTCGAGCACAGTGTCCGCGTGGTCATCGCGATGTGTGCACGGCTCGACGCGCACTCTACGCCGCGCGCGCGTTCAATCGCGCGGGGGTTGCCCGGTTCCGTCATCGCTAGTCACTCCTCGCGCGTATTCGTCCGATGACGAAGGCGTCGAGTACCACGACTACTGGAAGGCGGACAAGGAGCATCGCAGCTCGTGGACGACCAAGGAGTCCACGCAGGCGGCGAAAGGTGTGGACTACCTGGTGGAGCTGGGCAGGCAGAGCGAGAACATGAACACGGCGGTCGGAGCCAGGTACGGGGTCGTCGACGACGTGTTCGCCGGAAAGAATAATTCGAAGTTTAACCTCGGCGCGGACTCGGACATCGCGAGCGGTAAGCTGCGATTCACCATGGAGCGGTCGTTCAACAACCTGGTGGGTGATTTCCACGTGCCCAAGCAGTTCGTGGACAGGGTCGCCCTGCACATCGCCAAGAACCTGCTCATGGACCCGACCAACCCGGGGGTCGGGGAGAACGCGCTCGGCAACACGAGGGTGCCTGTCCTGCTCGGCATCTGGGGCTCGAAGGGGTGCGGCAAGACGTTCAACCTCGAGCTCGCGTGCAGATTGCTCGGCGTACATCCGGTGGTGATGTCCGCGGGCGAACTCGAGGACGAATGGGCGGGCGAGCCCGGGCGGTTGATCCGACGCAGGTACAGGCACGCCGCCGAGATCATGAAGACTCGCGGCAAGGCAACCTGCCTCATCATAAACGACATCGACGCGGGCGTGGGATGGTTCAAACAGACGCAGTCGACGGTGAACACGCAGATGGTGATGGGGACTCTCATGAACATATGCGATCACCCGAACTCCGTGTCCAACGAGGAGGATGACGAGATCCACGCGTACAGGGAGGACGAATACATCCGCCGGGTGCCCATCATCTTAACCGGAAACGATCTCTCCACGCTTTACGCGCCGCTTCTCCGTGACGGGCGCATGGACAAATTCTATTGGACGCCGACCAGAGACGACATATGCGATATGGTGCACGCGATGTACAGGGACGACGACGTATCCCGAGCCACCGTGGAGCGGCTGGTGGAAACTTTCCCCGACCAACCGCTGGATTTTTTCGGCGCCATTCGCAGTCGGCTGTACGACGACGTCATCTCACGTTGGGCGGATACCTTTCGAGGTGAACCTGACCCGGTTACTGGCCAGCGACTCGTGAGTAAGGCGATGGGCGAGAGTCTGATGAATAAGCGCACTCACGAGCGACCGGACGACGAGGAGGATCCGGGGAAGTTGCTGAATTGGCGCCCGGATTTCGTTCACCACGGCGCTGGCGGCGTGGACATGTCCGAGGCTGTGCTGTTCGAGCACGCGAAAGACCTGGCCAGAGAACAAGAGCTAGTGAACGAAAAACGACTCAGCGATGAGTACATGCGGTACCAGAAGACGTGGGAAGAACTCGTGGAGAGCGGCGAGGTGAAGGAGACACAGGGGCCGAGTATCGAGGAGAAAATTGCCAAGATGGTAGACGAAGACGATTCCATCAGGGAGGCGCAGGCTCGCGCGGTCGAGGCGGCGCGCGAGGCACTGAGGCGGTCCGAAGAAGTAGCGGCGGAGGAACGGCGGCGTAACCCGCCCCCACCCGAGCCTGAGCCCGAGCCTGAGCCGGAGCCGGAGCCACAATACCCGAGATGGTGGCAGGTGGTGACTGTCAAGGATGCGTTTACCATGTTTAAGGAGGAGGGCGTCAAGGTCGTGGACGTGCGGGGTGCTCGTGACCATGACAAGGAGGCCGTGATGGGATCCGTGAACGTGCCCGCCGTGAACGTCGTTGGCAGACCGCTGCATTGGGAGAAGGAGACGAGGGGCGACTTCGAATCGGAATTTTCGCAAATGTTCCCAGATCCGGCGACGGCTCGGGTGCTCATCCTCGGAGCGGCTGACGCAGAGAACGAACCCGACGGCGCGTGCGTCGTGCTGGACCGTCTGAGGGCAGCGGGTTTTGAGTACGTGGCCGCTGTGGAGGTTGCGGGCGGATACGACAACTGGGTCAAACAGTACACGCCCGCGGGGAAGAAGCGCACGGGCAACGCCAAGTACACCAACGTGGTCGGCGCTCCGGGAACAATCTGTGCGTTCTCGGAGATCATCACGCAGGAGGACGGCGTTTTTGACGACCCAACCCTGATGCGCAAGACCAGAGTGTACGATTGAGAAGCAGTGGACGAATGAGGAGCGGATGCCGACATTTTTACTGATGTATTACGAAGAAGGTACAAGACTAATTCACAGTGTACAAAATGCGCCGCCGAAGATCATCCGGGGCGGCAGTGCCCTCGGCTTCGTCCCACCCCGGCGACCACGGCCGCCGTAAAATCCTCCGGGACTGCGTCGACGACGGAAATCACCGGGCGTCATCGGACGATCGTCCTCACTGCCCTGTGCTGGTGGAGGCGGCGAGTCATCGGACTTCGTTTCCGCCGCCCCGTCGGATGCGCCCTCACCGGTTCGACGCCTCGCGGCGGCTCCCGCCGGTTGGCGCCTCCATCGCCGATTTTGCGAAGGCGTACTCGCCGGTGCATCCGGCGATCCTTTATCCGACTCGTCTTTCTTCCGGTCGCCATCTGCAGATGCGAAGTTCTCGCCTCCTCTGCCCCGGGGTGGCCTCTTTTTGAACCCTCCTCCGTTCCTGAACGCTTGCCTGCCGCGTCCGCCTCTCCCCGGCCCACCACCCGCACCGGGCCCGGACTTCGACGTCGGCGACTCTCCACCGACGCTCCACATGGACAAAACCGTCGATGCATCGCCGTCGTACCTGCGTATGTCGGTCATCCCCGGCCCGAGTTTCCGGCATCCCGGGGGCGTCACCAGCGAGACCCATCCCGGCAGATCCTCCTCTGGCGTGAGCGCGCTCCTGTCCAGGTCGGGCGGGTCGCTGTAAGAGGAGTGCCAGATGAGCACTGGCTGGTCGCCGAGCGTTCGCAGTGTTTCTTCATCTTCGCTGAGGATATTGTCCACGGAGACGCGCGCGACCGCGCCCTCGAGGTCGTTGAGCGGAGGAGGAGGTCGATCCTGAGCGTGCTGCGGCGCCTTCGAGAGGTGCTCGAGGTGTCGACGATTCAGCCGACGGAGAGCCTCTCGCGCAACGTCGCCGCCCGCGCGAGCTGCGGATCGAATCGCTTCGTCACCGCCCGCAAACTTACGCGCAAGTAAGCGCTCAGCCTCGGAGGACGCATCCTTTTTGCCGCGTCCCCCACCTCCCCGCGCGCCGCGGGCCCCGCGACCCCTCTTGGTCGGGACCATCGCGCCGCCGACAATACCGTTTCCCTTGGCGCTCGCCGTGCCCATCGATCCTCCCCCTCCGTTTCCAGACTCCTGCTGAATGACGCGCTCCAGAGGACCCGCCGCGATGCGATGCTTGATACATGTCACGCAGTAGTCGTCCTTGAAAAGGTGATGCACGGGGGAACCCTGGTCTTGGAGTGGCCGCACGCCCTTCGCCAGCATGGCGCGACCGCCCCTCGGGATCACCGCGAGCGAATACGCGAGAGGGGTGATGGGATACCTGTTGAGGTACGCAACACCAGCGCGTTCGCGATCCCTCAACGGGTCCAGGGTGGGATCGTAAGTTAAGGGTAGCGTGAGGAAGTCGGCGATGTCCACCGCGGGCGGGGGTACCTTGCTGCGCGAGGCACCGCCTGACCCGGATCCGCCCGATCCCTGCGAAGCCGCCGCGTTGGCAGCCGCAGCAGCGGCAGCCGCCGCCGCCACATCCGTCGTGTTTCTCGATTTGTTCGCCTTGAAAGCGGTCGTCCCTGCTGTGAAAGAGTTCGCGTCTAGCGCCTTCTTGTCGATTGCCGCCGCGATGCCTTGGTTGTGCTCTCTGGGAGAATACTGGAAATGGTAACCGTAGTCGAGGCACGCGCCGGTGTAGTACATCTCCAGCACCCAGCCAACACCGTGGATATACTCGTACGCACGTCTAGCGCTCCGAAGTGGATCGAGCTTAGCGCGAACCACCCCGGCGACCCCGGGGATGAGAGAAAACGAGGGCGCCTTCTGAACAACTTCTTTGTCGTCGATGAGTGCAACGATGAGCTCATCGCCCGGGGCGTCCTCGTCATCCTCAAGGTCGATCGTCTGATTAAGTGTCGCCGCAGCTGCAGCCGCCGCGTTGATCGCTCTTTGCACGTCCGCGCGGGGCCTCAGACCATCGCTCACTTGCAACTCCACGTATTCAGGGTCCGCGAGCACCCTGGCGAAGTCCCGCAGCATCCCCCAGTTTACCGGCGGGGGCAGGCGGAACGCGAGCTTGCCCTCCTCGTACACCCGGCTCTCACCAAAGCCGCCGCGACGCATCTTACCGGGCCTGCGATCACCCGGGAATAAAGGCGCGTCCAACAGGGGATCCGGCGCCGGGAACAGCGGGGAATCGCGGTACCGTCCCCAAGCGACTTTCGAAGACGGCGACGGCACGTTCGATCCGCCTTCGCCGTCGACTTTACCAGACCTCTCGCCGCTGCGCAGCTGCACGTACGCCCTCCACGAGTATTTGACCCCAAACCTGCTACCCGGGAGGTAATCGTTACCCATCATCACAGCGAGCGCCACGAAGTCCCTCCTCGCGCCGTCCAGCGCCACGCCCGGCGGCAGCTGGCTCGCGAGCGCCGTGTTGAACGATCGCACCGAAAACACGAGCTTTGACGAAAGCACAAACGTATCCGCGGGCGCCGCGGTCATCGCCAACAGCAGCGCGTCGCTATCCTCTGAGACGATTAAATGCGAGTGACCCTCGAACTTGGGGTTCTCCACTCTCGCCTTCATGCTCCGAAGGATCTTGACTTCACCCTCCCCGGGCACCCTCGTGCCGGATATCTCAAAGAGCAAACCCCTCGGAAGTGTGTTGCGGCTCAGAAGCCTGGTCGCCGAGTAGTACTCGAGCGCGCGGTCAATCTTAAGCGACAGTGTGGAACCTGGAGTCAGACCAATCTTGAGCAATCGCGCGGGATCCTCCGACAGCGGCACTTTCTCCCCGCTGCTCAGCCGAATGCGGCGGCGACGCTGCGTGATGGTCTTCGCGATTGGCGCCGGGCCGTCGAGCGCGAGCGTTACAGTGTACTGCGGCTTGGTGCGACGCATGTTGAGATCTAGGAGCGCGAAGAGTTTCATGAAGAAAGCCTTCTCAGTCTTGGTGTGGTGCGCGGCGACGTGTAACACGTTGTTGACGTCTATGTAGACGTGGTCGTACGACCCGGGGACTCCGCCTGGCGCGTCCACCTGCCCTTTGCCCTCATCGCGACCGTCTCGTCCTTTATCCGCACGCCTCGGAAGTGGCTTGAACGCGCTCGTGAATGAGTCTGCGTACGCGTCCTGCATCCACTTGCCGAAGCCCGAGCCCACGCCGTTGGCCACGACGCTCGACCGCGCGGACGATGGCGAAGAAGACCTCAGGACGCCCGTCGTCCCCGAGGGCGAGCATGCGCCGTGGCGGAGATGCGCTCGCGGGGCCCAGCCGGGCACCACGTTCGAAGACGACGCGCGGGACCAGTTCTCACGCGACATCGTGCCTCCCACCCCAACCTGGACTACCCTCACGCGCGCTGCGATACTCAGCCCGAGTCCTCCCAGCAGCAGTCACGAGAGATTGCTCGCCTCTCGGGGACAGCCGCCCGGGTTGTATCACGAACGAGCGCCCGCCTCGTGAATGCGCACGCCCCCAGGCGCGCGTCTGACTTCCCTCACGCGCGAACCCTCCAGGCGTCTCACGCCAGCTAGGGTATGGCGCGCTTGGGCGAATGGAGCGGCTCGGGGGTTCCGCCCCGACTTTGAAAACCCAAGTGCCCACGGAAGCGGATCGATCGCGGCGCTGATCGATCGCTGACGTCGAGAACAACCTCGTCAGCACTCGGCTCGAAAATCACACACTCCGGACAACACGAGAGAGGTACTGCCGCGACCCGACTACACGATGGCGCGGATATCCTCATCCTTCATTTTCCTCGTGATCCTGGCGCTCGCCCTTTGCCATGGCGCAAGCGCCGCGCGCCTGTTGCCCCGCTCGGGCAGGTACATAGCGAGGCTTGCCTCCCCAAAGCACGAAGGGACGCACGAAGGGACAGCGGAGGCCAGATCGCACAAGCACTGCCGCGCCGAGAAGGCGACGTTCCTCGCCGGCGAGCGCGTCACCTCCCCTCGTCCGCACGAGCAGCTGGACGTGCGCAACGACCTCCCGACGCACGTGTTCTGGGGCGACGTGGACGGCGTCAACTACCTCACCGAGACTCGCAACCAGCACATTCCTCAGTACTGCGGCAGCTGTTGGGCGATGGGTACCACCGCGTCCCTGTCAGATCGCATCAAAATCGCGCGCAAAGCCACGTTCCCGGAGACGATCCTCGCTCCACAGGTGCTCATCAATTGCCGAGCCGGAGGCAGCTGCGAGGGAGGTAACCCGGCTCAGGTTTACGAATACATCTCGACGCACGGTATCCCCGACGAGACGTGCCAGGCGTACGAGGCGCGAGACGGCAAGTGCAAGCCCTTCGGCGTCTGCGAGGACTGCGCCCCTGGCCAACCCCCCGAGCCGTTCCTTCCGGGGACGTGTAAACCTGTCAAGAGGTACAAGCGGTGGACGGTATCCGAGTACGGCCACGTTCACGGCGGCTTGGACGTCGACGCCGTGGGCTGGCCGGTGTCCAACGCGGACAAGATGAAGGCGGAGATATCGACGCGCGGTCCAATCGCGTGCGGCATTCACGTCACGGACAAGTTCTACAACGACTACAAGGGTGGGATATACGCCGAGTCCCACTTGCTGAACATCATGAACCACGAGCTCGCGGTGGTCGGGTACGGCGTGGACGAAGCCAGCGGTGAGGAGTACTGGATCGGTAGGAACTCCTGGGGCACGTACTGGGGAGAATCCGGCTTCTTCCGCATCAAGATGCATCACCAAAACCTCGGCATCGAGAATGACTGCACTTTTGGCGTTCCCGTCGCCGAACCCGAGGAGCGCGAACCCGAGGAGCTCATAATCCTCGGAGACCACGACGAGACGCCAACAACCGACCGAAAGCCCCGGCTGTTCTCCACGGACCCATCAGTCGGGAAAGGAACTTATCACGATTACGAGCGCCCGTGCCGAAAAACGTCTCCCTCCAAAGAGACGCGCGAACTGGTGCTCACCGCCCGTCCTCACGAGACCCCGGGGTATGACAAGTCCAAGGTTCCCGGCAGCTGGGACATTCGCGACGTCGACGGCGTCAACCTGGCCACGATTAACCGGAATCAGCACATTCCACAATACTGCGGCTCGTGCTGGGCACACGGCACCACGTCGTCCATGTCAGATCGCATCAACCTGATGCGTGGTGGGAAATTCCCTGAGATTGACCTCGCGCCGCAGGTTCTCTTGGACTGCGTTAGCGGCGGCGGAACTGACGGGTGCAACGGCGGAGATCCAACCAGCGCCCATGAGTGGATCGCGGCGAACGGCGTCACTGAGGAGACGTGCCAGAATTACCAGGCGCGAAAGAATGAATGCGACGACCTTCACTTTTGCCAGGATTGCGACCCGGTGAAAGGATGTTTCGCCAGGAAACCCCCGGCTAATCGCGTGTACGGTATTCAGGAGTACGGCCAGGTCACCGGCGAGGAAGCGATGATGGCTGAAATCGCGGCGCGAGGTCCAATCGCGTGTGGGTTGTGCGTCACAGAGGAGTTCGAGGCGTACAAAGGAGGCGTATTCACCGACACCACGGGATGCAAGGACCAAGATCACGAGATATCAATCGCCGGCTACGGCGAGGACGAGGACGGCAACAAGTTCTGGATCGGTCGAAACAGCTGGGGAACGTTCTGGGGTGAGGATGGGTGGTTCCGCCTGCAGCGCGGCGTGGACGCCCTTGGCATCGAGGACGCGTGCGATTGGGCGGTACCGGTTATGCCGGAGGAGCCTCAGGGTCTATTCGCGCTGTTGTGATTGACTGAAATGAATTTTTTTCCGCGCTACTACGTCGTGTCATCGGGTCTCAGATCACTCGCACCATTGCCGAGCAACCCGTCGCCTCTCCTTCTGCGCGCGCGGCGCCTAAAACTCTGTAACCTATTCGCGTTGGTGGCGAGTCGATGCGAGCGAGTCGTCGTTCTCAGAGTGAACGCCGAACCGCGTTCGTGATCTTCCCCTCGCGAAAGTGATGCATTCATCACGTCGCCAAAAGTCGAAGAAGACGCGCCCGCGCCCGAGAGCGCGCGCGTGGTCCCCGCCTCGACGAGCCATCCTGCCGCCATGGCTGACTCGCTTAAGAGCCGTGCACCTTGATCACGTCCCTCTTCGCGATCTTCTCGTCGATGAGGAACTGCGCGACCACCTTACGCTGGTCGCCCTGGAGCTGGATCACCTGGCCAAGGTCGGGATCATCAACGATCGTGCCGTTGCAGTTGAACTTCTTCTTGCACTCCTTGAGGATCACCTTCTTGTTGATCTTGGGGTTGATTCCCTGCGAGGTGACGAAAACGATGGAGAGGTCGTGAGAAGGCTGGCTCGATCACGAGGATCTGCTGTTTTGAGTCGATTAGGGGTGCCTTCAAGGGGGGGGGCGCACCTGGATCGTCGTCAAGGACTTGCGACCGTTGCGCTGCTGGGAGCGAATGTGGATGTAGTTCGACTGAACAGAGTCCGCAGTGTTGCTCTCCTTTGCAGGCTTATCGTCGTCCTGAAAGGAAAAGTTTGGGCCTGCGGAAGGCGGGGGGGGACGCGCGGGGAGCAGAGTCAGCATCGAGGGAATAAAAAGATCGGCGCTTCGCGGGAATCCCGGTCGCCGCCGCCGTCGCCGTGACGCGACCAAACCCGCACGAACGCAACGAGGCTAAACGATCGCCCGCATGTTCTATATTCGGTCGACGGGTTCTCTCGCGCCAACCCGGCTCGGCAGCCGCCCGGGACGCGACGTCCCTCTCGGAAGGCACCGATCGGAAAAAGCGCGTTTTGCCGGCCGTTCGCTTGTCGCCCGGAGACGGCCGCTTCGGGCGCGATCGGGCACGCACCCAGGCTGTCGAGGGCGTCGGTCATAAGAAGCTTAGATTTCCTTGTGTTAAGGAAGTGGACGTGCGCTGAAGATGCTCGAACTAGCCGAGCGCGTGCCGTCTACTGGTGCCCGAGGAGGTTTACTCCGCCATTTATTCCTCCCAGAGCGAGAGACGGTGCGGGCGGCTTCACAGCGTTTCCGCGAGCTGGCGAGTCGCGGAATCTCGGCGCTGACTTGGCAAAAGAAACCAACGGCACCGCCCTTATCCTTCACACTTCGACGCGAACAACCTCGAAATGGTCGCTTCCGCCCTCGCCGCTGCCCCCAGCGTTTGCCTCCGCGCGCCCTCGGGCGCGCGTCAGATTCGCCGCGCCTCTGGTCGCAACGCACGCGTCGCCAGGGTGCGTCCCACCACCCCGACGCCCCGATCCGACTCGACAATCTGACTTACTTACCCGATCACCCCGCTTCCTCCCGCAGCGCGCGATGCCCGCGGTCACCACCGCCGCGGCCGCCCCCCAGAAGGTTCTTATTGTCAACACAAATGGTGGTGGTCACGCCAACATCGGCTTTTGGCTCGCGAAGACCCTCGCAGCGCAAGGCCACTCGGTGACCCTCAACACCGTCGGCTCCCAAGATGACAAGAAGATGCAGAAGCCCCCGTTCTCGTACTTCAACGAGCTCACGTCCGCCGGTGTCCAAACCGTGTGGGCGGACCCCGGCGAGCTCGCCACGAAGGCTACGGGAGCGCAGTTCGACGTCGTCGTCGACAACAACGGCAAGGATCTCGACTCTGTCGGTCCCGTCGCCGCGTTCGCGAAGCAGTGCGGAGCCAAGCAATTCTTTTTCGTGTCCTCCGCGGGCATGTACAAGCCCACCCCAACCCCGCCCCACCTCGAGGGCGACGCGGTGAAGGAGTCCGCGGGTCACGCTCAGGTTGAGGCGAAGCTCGCCACCATGCCGTTTTCGTTCTCGTCGTTCCGCCCGCAGTACTTCACCGGGTACGGCAACAACAAGGACTGCGAGGAGTTCTTCTTCGACCGCATCGTGAGGGGACGCCCCGTGCTGGTGCCGGGCAGCGGTGACCAGATGTCTGTGGTCGCCCACGCGGAGGATGTCGCCACTATGATGGCGGCGGCGGTCGGTAACCCCGCCGCGAACGGCGCCATCTTCAACGCGGTGACCAACAAGGCAGTCACGCTCAACGGGATGGTGGAGCTCTGCGCGGCTGCCGCGGGTGTCGAACCCAAGATTGTGAACTACGATCCGAAGAAGCTGCCGGAAGGTGTGGAGGTCAAGAAGGCGTTCCCGTTCAGGCCCATCCATTTCTATTCTTATCCCGCCAATGCGCTCAAGCTGCTCGACTGGCAGCCCAAGCATGACCTCGCGTCGGATCTCAAGGAGAGGTTCGAGTTCTACAAAGCATCCGGGCGCGCAAACAAGGACATGTCGTTCGAGCTCGATGACAAGATCCTCGCGTCGCTCAATTAGATTGTGAATACGTGGCGAGCCATCGGCGTCGGGTTGGGGAGAACAGGCGACGGACCGCCCGTGTCAATTTATCAAACGAAGGTATCCTTTATTAACGAAACTCTGCTCTGTCACGTCAGTCTGTCCAACGCATATCACTCCGTCGGCGCTCTGACCACCGCGTCGGCACCGGTGGGACCTTCGACCGAAACCGCCGGCGCCGACCTCGTTGTCGCGTTGAGTAGCCTATCGTATCCGTCCACGATCTTAGCACTCACGATCGTATCCCCCGTCGATAGCTGCTTCAGGAAACCCTCCGCCTCCCCTTTCACGACGTAGCCAAACACCGAGAACTCTCCCTCCTCGAACGCCAACCCGCCGAGCCCCGCGCTCTTCTTATCGAACTGATACACGAAAAACTGGGTAGCGCTGCTCGTGCCGTCCTCTATCCCGCGGGCCATCGCGAGGGACCCGTTCACCGATAGCGGCAGCGACGGGAGTTCCTCGGCGCCCATGACGTTCAGGGGCGATCGGTACCGGGGCTCGTAGTCGTCAATCGGCTTGACCTCCAGCGGCAGGTTCTGATCACGATCGTCAGGACTGGGGTCGACGATGAGCGCCGTCTCAGAGCGCTTGATCCGTATCCCGTCGTACTGCCCGTTGTGCACCTTGTCGATGAAGTTGCCCGCAGTGACAGGTGCGTTGTATCCGTCCACGATTATCCTCAGCGTCGCCGTCTTTGCCTCTTCGCCGTTGACGAATCCGAACGTGTCCGACCCGTTTTTCCTGACGACGAGATCCACGGTGGCACGGCCAGTGAGTCTAGGGAGGGTATCGTACCTCTTGGGCACGTCGAAAGGTAAGCCCGGCGCCTGCAGCACCCTCAGCCTGGACGTCGCGTCCAACGCCATGGCGACGCCAATGTCAAATCGCTCCACATTCTGAGAGCCAGCGATGTCGCCGAGCTCGGTGAGCAGCTGATCGATTTCGGCGATCGTAGCTTCCGCGGCGGTTTTGGATTCGCCCGACGGGACAGTCTCGAGCAACCTGGCGCGTCGATCGCGCACGATGTTGAGGGACGACTTGACGTCATCTGCCATCGTGCCCCAAGGTTTTCTCTGCGGTATGCGAAGGAGGTAAGCAGCCTCCTCCAGGCGGCCCTGGATCTCACCGGCGTCGGTGTTTATGGCAGGCACCGCGCGGCGCAGCGCGGCGACGCCGTTGCGAGGTAATCGCGTGTTGGGATTGCTCAACGCGGCCATTGCGGGCTCTGTGTCGATCGCGCCAAACGCCAGCAAAGCACTCATCGAGATTGTTGTCGCTGTCGACGCGATCTGCAACAACGTCTGGGAGCCTTCACACTCGCGCGCTGGGGAACGGCCATGATGGGCGGAGGTCGTCACGCGGCACGCGCGACGATTCGGCACTGCACGAGATGCGGGAGCAACCCCAAGGGTGACGCTCGCCACCTTCGACATTGTGTATGGTGTAATGGGAGGTCGATCGCGCCGGGCGAGCGGATAGAACGAAACTTTGCTGCAGCGATCAGCCTTCTTTGCAGCTCACAGCAGCGACTCGCTCCCGAAATTCCTCAGAGTGCCGAGCGCGCAGCCAGGGGCAACCCCGGAGGTTCGTTTGATGGCGCCCTGAAAGCGGCGCAAGACGGCCGCCATGTCTGGAAACGCGAGCGCCGGCGTGCAAACCCGGCGTTCCGCGAGCGCACGGGGCGACCTGCCCGACGCCCCCGACGCAGACCTCGACGCCGAGCCCGAAGAGCTCTTGTGCCCCATCACGCGAACCGTGTTCCGCGACCCGGTATTTGTGTTCGATTCGGGGCACACGTACGAGAGGATCGCCATTCTATCGCACTTTGAGCGTAACGGGGCCAAGGACCCGCTCACGCGTCTCGCCCTGAGCAGCACGAAGGTGAAGACGAACTGGGCGATGCGAAACGTGGTTCAGGCTTGGCTGGACAAGCACCCTGGCGTGACGCCCGACGGGTGGGACAGTCGCGAGCTTCTGGAGCCGTCGAAGGATGACGGGACGCGAACCTTCGACGACGAAGGGGACGTCGGAGTCCTCCGGATATGGCGTGCGATGTGCCCTGAACTGCAGGACAGGTGGCCGGAGGCTGCGCGACCGGAGGATTGGGAAGAGGTGTGGATGGAAAACGGCCGGGTGGTGAAGCTCGAGTTGGAAGGGTTTGGCCTGACCGGAGCGGTGCCGGCTGAGATCGGGCGCTTGAGTGCGCTGAGGTTGTTGAGCCTCGCCGATAACGAGCTGACGAGCGTGCCGGCGGAGATCGGGCTGCTCGCGTCGCTGGAGTGTTTGGACCTCGGCCTCAATCAGCTGACGAGAGTGCCGGCGGAGATCGGGCAGCTTACGTCGTTGGAGGTGTTGTGGCTCTACAACAACAAGCTGACGAGCTTGCCAACGGAGATCGGGCAGCTCACGTCGTTGAGGAAGATGAGCCTCACCGGCAACCAGCTGACGAGCGTGCCGATGGAGATCTGGCAGCTCACGTCGCTGACGTGGTTGGACCTCGACGACAATCTGCTGACGAGCTTGCCGGCGGAGATCGGGCAGCTCACGTCGCTGACGTACTTGAAGCTCATCGGCAATCAGCTGACGAGCGTGCCGGCGGAGATTGGGCAGCTCACGTCGCTGAAGCATCTGTACCTCGACGACAATCAGCTGACGAGCGTGCCAGCCGCGATACGCGAGCTCATCACGGCGGGCTGCGATGTGTTTGTGGATGCCGACGTGACGGTTGACGAATGAACAGGTCATGCATGCGCGATGGTAGCTTGTAACATGTGAACTCCGTGAACGCACTAGCTAGAGTTGATCTTGGGTACATCGACGCACGTGCACGCGCAACTAAAGCCGCCCCCGCTGCAGGCGTGTTCGGCTTATCACGTGACGCGCATGCTCCCTCAACCGAGGGCCTCCTGGCGGGATTCGCAGGTCCCGTTCTGATGCGTTGCAGCCGGTTGTCGAGGGTTCTCTTGTGGGGCTCGGGGTATGCCTTAGGGTTGCAGGGTTCATGGAGGGTATACTTTAGGCTGTAGGGTATACTCTAGGTTAGGGTTTAGGGTTTAGGGTTTAGGGTTTAGGGTTTAGGGTTTAGGGTTTAGGGTTTAGGGTTTAGGGTTTAGGGTTTAGGGTTTAGGGTTTAGGGTTTAGGGTTTAGGGTTTAGGGTTTAG
>Ga0302114_10001341_pt1 | contig 16259 bp, 16 predicted proteins | sample AG5_Surface_MG_FD_203107 | JGI IMG/M metagenome (GOLD analysis project Ga0302114, IMG submission 203107) | Marine microbial communities from Western Arctic Ocean, Canada - AG5_Surface | ecosystem: Environmental > Aquatic > Marine > Oceanic | place: Canada: Western Arctic Ocean | collected...
GCACGTGTACGTACCCGCAGACGACGTGCGCGAGCGCGGCGTTGTAGATTTCGTCCACGTCCGCGGGCGCGTCGGATGGGGCGTCGAGGAAGAGGTCGACTACTTCCTCGGCGGCGAGGTGTCTGTTCACTTCTTTCATGTACGCATCCTTGTCGTTCAGCGCGCCTTCATCGTCCCCGGCACCCGCGGCGCCCCACAGTACCTGGCGCAGCGCGCGGAGTCCTTCCGTGCGTTCCTTCGTCGCCTCCAAAGGCATGGAGAGGAGCTCGATGACGTACGCGGGGGCCATCTCTTGGAGGGTTCGGTTGATCGTCTCTTGGAGTTCTCGGCTGTATCCGGGGCCGGCTTCGGCGACGAGAATCGAGGACGCGATGTCGAGGAGCTCGCATCCCTCGCCGACGCGCGGAGGGGTGGCGGTGAGTGCGTCGTGCGAGAGCTCGCAGTGCGCGAGCGCGGCGGACAGCGTGATGTCTCGCCGGGCGCCCTTGACGCTCGACACCACGGCTAAACATTCAGGCGCGTACTCGATGACGGACTCGTGCTCGCCAGCCTCCTGCATGAGCGCGAGCGCGCCGCCGAGCTGCGACGCCGGGACGGGGGTGAGCCGCCCGTTCTTGACGTCGTCTTCGTGCTCGCGGCGGAGGTCGGGATCGGATAGGACCTGCGCGGCGGCGTCGATCAGATCGGCCCGGGCGGCTGTAAACAAAACACGACGTCAGTCTAACTGCCAATACGGAAATAAAAATAAACTTACCGAGGCATCCGTCGCTGAAGCCTTCGACGAGCTCGCGGTTGATGACGCCGGCGTAGGCAGCCTCGATCGCGGCGGGTGATGCGCGCGCGGGTGTGACGTTGAGGATGGAGAAGAAGGAGATGGGGATGGACACGGTTGGTTCGTCGAACATGTCGGCCGGGTCGAGATCGTACCGCTCGTCGTCGAGCTCGACGGTCTCGACCGCCATGGCGAGCGCGCCGGTGGCGCGCGCGCGGGAAGGGCCATTGGGACGTGGCGAGCGTGTTGAGGCGCGAATGGCGGTCCCGGCGATGCGATCGCGCGACGCGAGCGCCGGCGTCTTCGCGGAGCGCACCGTCACGGCGCGGGGAGGCGTCTGCGTGCGCATCATCCCCGGGGAGGCCACGCAACCTTGCCGGTGCCCATGACTTCTTCGAACGAGTGAGGAGCTCGCTGGGGTGGCGCGAACCGCAGCCGCGGGTGCGGCGAAACGCATCGGCGCTCTCTCAGACACTCGCGGGGCGAGTCCGAGGGTCGGTACGGGTCGCGGCGCGACTCGACTTGTGGGGCGCCCGGCCGATCGCCCAGGCGCGATCTTTCCCGCTTATTTTTGAGTTTGTTTTTTTGACATTTGGCATCGCGCGTGGTGATTGGTCGAGCGGGGTTGGGAGTAGCGGCGGAGTCAGGACTCGTCGTTTGAATCTCGTTGTTATTTTCTCATTTTCTCGCTCGAGCCAAGAAAAGCCACGACCGAGGGCACCTCCTCGGATACGCCGCCACTTCGCCCCGCACCGCCGCCATGGAGCCGAAGAGTGGCAAACGTATCAAGATATCGAACGAAGAAGACTTCAACTCGCTGCTCGGTGCACTCATACGGGAGCTGCCCGATGTGTTCGAGGCTGAGGTGCTCACGAAGCTCAGCTTCAAAGACCACCTCACCCTCGCGCAGGTGAACAAAGAGTGCAAGGACGTCGTGTACAAGATAGAGCCCCTCCAGTTCCTACGGAACAAATGCATAGGCTTTCATAATGGCTTCCCCCCCACAATGGTCAGCGGAGATATCATATTCACCCTCTTGCTACAAGAGGCCGCCGACATTGGGCGTCTTGACGTCTTGAAGTGGCTGTGGGAGCGTGAGCCCAGCAGGCGCGGTGGTAACGGTGGTGTCGGTACTATCAGTACGTACATCTTGGAGATGATGAAAGCCGCCGCCGAAATACTAAGACAGGGAAGGAGGACTGAAGCTGAAGTACCTGCATGACAACAAGTGCCCGGGCCGGAAGGAAACTACGATTCGCACGACATGCACAGCGAGTGAAGCGACGGAACGAGAGACGCGACTGAATCCAACGAACACCACCGACGACTTGAAAACTACCGCCGCTCCGCCTCCGCCACTCCCCTGCTGAGCGCCACCTTCAACTCACCCACCCTCGCCCGCAACGCCTTACCGATCCCCTCCGCGCCCTTCTTACCCAGCGGCCTGAACCCCAGCACCGACTGCGCACCCTTCAGCTGTAACATAACCTTCGAAGTAGCCGACAATTCGCGGTATTTATCAACCGTCTTCGCCATACGTTCCAGTTCCGTCACGTCGTCCCACCCTAAGTCACCCATACATCGCCTCGACGCCTCCGCGTGGGTGACCTGCGTGCCGCTGGTCGTATCGACGGTATCGAAGTCGGTGGTCATCAGGTCGTAGAAGAGACGAGGGCGACGCATCGCACCTCGGAGTCGACCCAAAGACCGAAGCGGATTATTTGCATTATTTGCGTTATTTGCCGATGAAGCAGAGTAGTCGTCTTTCGCCAGCTCCACCGTCATGGAATCCGCGAACGTCTCCAGCGCGGTGAGATCCAGCTCGAGGTTCCGAACCCCGAACGCGGTGAACTTCTTAACCTCCGCGGATGAACCCCCATTCGACGGTTCAGGCGCCAGCGGTTTCATCAGTTTTGCGGACACGTGTTCAAAAACGGACGCCGCGAGTTCCCGGGCGTTTCGCTTGGGCACCACCACCGACGCGGTCCTCAGTATGCCGTCGAGGTACACGACGGTACCTTGACACGCGTCGGATGCTGATTGGTTGGGCGCATCCGGCGCCCAATCGGATTGAGCGGACGAAGTTTCCAGTAACTCGTCCACGCGCTCCGTCGTCATTTTAATCAGTGCATTCATCGCGTCCCTCTCCAGTCCGGAGAAGGGACGCCAATCGCGTTCGTGGCACCCGACCGCGTTGGCATCGAACGTATCGTCGGCCGCCGCACCGACCGCGGCGCGCGCGGCGGACCGTTCGAACGTCCCCGCGACGTTGTTTAAGTACTCCGAGTCCTTCACCAGCTGCATGGCGTGCGATTCCTTAAACCCCAGCCTCGCGCTGGTTCGTTTGGGGAATTCAACCGCCAAAGTTTCCACGCATTTGCGGCATTTACCCGCCGCCTCGCGCGCGATGTCGCCGTCGCTCTTCGTCCCGCCGCCCCGGAGCGACGCGCTGCCGACGTAGAACCCGCCGATCTGCGTCGCAAACTCCGTGGCGAACGTCGCGAGGTCTTTCGCCGCGTGCGAGCACTTGCCGTCGGGGAGCGGGTGTAACCTGCAAACAAAACACGGCGTCATTCTAATTGCCTATACAAGCGTTAAAATAAAGAAACTCACCGTTCGAGGGTACACGCGTCCAGGGCTTCGTCCACGGTGTGCGTGGCGAGCAGGTCGAGGTACCTGGACGCCGCCGCCGCGGACGCGGTTCGTTCCAGGCCCTCCAGGTAGCTACCCGAGACATTGCCGTTCGATTCATTTCCAGAGTCATTTCCGCAGTCGTTGACGTTCCGTTCGTTTGATTCGCCGTAGCCTCGCGAGCGTATGGCGGCGCAGGCGGCGGCGATGGCGTCGTGGAGCGCCCTGACCACCGCGGCGTCCTTTGCCTTTTCCAGAGTCTTCGCGACGTATTGCCCGAGGTCCTCGCACGCGCGTCTGCACATCGCGCGGTTCTGCTCGTGCGATGCGAGTGCCCCGTCACTAGCCCTCGCGATGCGCTCGTTGACGACGAAGAATCCAACGAATTTGTCCAACTTTTCGTTGATGACTTCGCGTAGGCAATCGTCCGGTTCTCGTTTTCTTCGAGCCGAGTACCCGAGGTCGAGGTCCGCCGCGAGCTGCGACGCGCGTTCTTTGCGTATGCGTTCCGCGAATTGATCCCCGCGGTTCGTGGCGCGGAACACACCCCAGAGCCGTAGCAGCGGCTTCAGGCTGAGCACCGCGCCCGGAGCGTCTTCGTCGACGTACGACGCGAGGTCCGGAAAGTTCCGGGCGTTTCTAGAAACGTTTCTCTCTCCCGTATCACGAAACGAATCCATCCCGTTCTCCCGTTCGATGACCGGGCCCGCGTCGAGGGACATGACCTCCTGTGTGAAGTCGATGCGTCTCGCCGCGGCGCGTTCGGAGTGCCCGTTGGACGAAGAACCGGAAGAAACACTTCGTTCGAGCGTCTTCTCGTTCGAGCCGTCTTGGGCCGTGAACGCGTCTGTCTCGGCCCCGCGCATCTCTCCGTCGACGTCCTCGTGCGCCGCCGCCACCGCTTGAACCCTGACGGCGTCGATCGATCGTGCAATCGCGTCGAGCGCCGCCGCCGGGTCTCTCCGCTTCGCCGCCTCCGCCGCCGCCGCCGCCCGACCCCTCTCGCGCCTCTCGGAAGATGAACCGCCGCCCGACCCCGACCCCGACCCCGACCCCGACCCGATGCCGCCGCTCATGACACCCCGCCCGGTCTCCCGCGCGATCGCGGCGGCGCCGAACACGCGCCCGACGTCGCGCGCGGCGACGAGCCAATCCCGCGCGGATCGATTAGCGTGTCTCTCCGCTCGAGCCCGAGCTTTCCGAACTCCGTCTCGGAGATACTCACCCAGCGCCGACGCACCCTTGGGTAAACCCGGCACGTGTACCTTCTCAATCTCGTCGCATCGTCGCACGGCGCGGAGCAAGTTCCCGCGGCTCAACGCCTCGTCGCATCGAGCCGCGCATCTCAACGCGTCGGCGCATAGCCGCGTTTTAGTGACTGCTTCGTCTATACTTGCTTCCTCGTTCGCTACGGATCCGAATTTGTCCATGGACTCGAGCAAGCCGCCGCCCGCGCGTTGCACCGCAGCGTTCTGTGCCTTGGTCGCATCGCCGAGGCGTCGCATGCCGTCGCGCACGCCGTCCAGCTCGCGCATGGCGCGTGTGAAGTCTGCGTGATGTTCTCCGCATAAAGTCTCCACGGACTGCGCTTTCTCCCGCCGGATCCATTCGAGCGCGTCGATGGCGTTTGTGCCGGTCGCGCCGACGTGCGCGCCGGAGATGAGGCCCGCGGCGCCGCGCGCGAGCGCGAAGCGCACGAGCGGCGCCGCGAGGTCGTCCGGGTGCGTCATCACTCCGGGTGAAGGAACGCCCGTAACGTCGTCGTTGTTTCGAAGGATCTGGCGAATCTCCTCAGCCATGCGAGCCTCCGCCGGGGATGGGCGCACGGCGGTGCCCTCGGCGTCGTCGTCGTCGTCGTCGGCGCCTCGGCCCGCGAGCTTCGCGGCGGTGTTTGTCGTCATCGCGTCGTCGCCGGGCATGACCGGGGCATCGACAGCTGTCCCCTCGTCGTCCGAGGAAGGCTCCGGCCACAGCGCGATGGTCTCCATGACGAACCACAGCTGTGCCCACTGCTGCGCGGACATCTCGCCGTCGCGTTCGACGTCGTCGCTCCGGAGCCATCGCTCGAACGCGTCGACCGTCTGGGGCCGCATGACGCCGTCGCGCACGCCGAGGAGATCCGTCATGGCGGCCGCGGCGCGGGAGCGCGTGACCCTCCCGCCGACGGACGACCCGGGGGGGCGCTCGCGGCAACTTTGAAAGAACTGGCGTGTGCCAACGTCTTCAAGGTCAAAAAAGAGTGGCAGCAGAGGTCTGCAGCTGACACAACTAGCGACGCGCGCTCGCGAACGCGTTCAGCCGCCGCCGCCGCCGGGAATCCCACGCACGCGTCAAGTGGATCCCAAGCTCGAGTCCGCCCACCCGCGCGCGCACGCGCCAGCCCGAACCCTCGGCACCCTCGGCACCGCGCTCACCACCGCGACGTCCAAAACCAAAGGGACAAACAAAAACACGGAGAGAAGATGGCTGATCCGAACGACCGCGACAGCTTCCGGGCGGCGACGCGCCGCCGGTTCGTGGATGACATGCTCGGCAAGGTCCAGGAAGCGTCGCCGCAGAGCGAGTGGCGCGTGATGATCGTCGACGACGTCACCGTCCGCGTCGTCTCGTCGACGTGCGGCATGTCCGATCTCACCGCCGGAGGGATCTCACTCGTGGAGACACTCGGAAAACCGCGAGAGCCCCAGGGACACCTCGAGGCTGTCTACTTCCTCACGCCGTCCGCCGAGTCCGTCGGCAAGCTCTGCGACGATTGGGCCAAACCGGCGACGAAGAAGAAGAAGGACGATGCGACGACATCGATGTACCTCAAGGCGCACGTCTTCTTCTCCTCCCCGCTCCCATCCGCGCAGCTCTCGCAAATCAAAAAGTGCAAACCACTCGTCGAATCCCTCGTCTCGCTCGCGGAACTCAACCTCGAGTACCAGACACGCGACCAACGCACGTTCGTGACTGGCCAGGAGTACGCCTTGGTGGACTTCTTCGGGGGTAAGTCACCGCGAGATAAGCCCGAGTGGCGGCGTGAAGTTGACGTGTGCGCAACGAGGTGAGTTTATTTCTATTTCCGTATTTGTATTTCCGTACGTATGCGCAATTAGTTTGACGCCGTGTTTTGTGTAACAGGCTCACCACGTTGCTCGCATCTTTGAAAGAGATGCCCAAGATCCGGTACAAGAGCGTAGGCCCAGACGGCGTCAAGGGCGGCAGCGTCGCGGCGGCGGTCGCGGAGAAGGTACACAGGCAGACGGCGTACCTCGCAAACAAATCCGGACAATCCCTATCAACCACCTGCGACGTCTTAATCGTCGACAGGAGCGTGGATCCAATCGCGCCAATCGTTCACGAGTGGTACGTTTATTTCAATCATCGTATTCGCAATTTGACTGACGTCGTGTTATATTCACAGGACGTACGAAGCCATGCTCTTCGACTTGTGCGAAGTTAACCACCGCAACGGTCTGTTCAAGTACCGGATCGAGACGAACAAAGGCACGCAGGACAAAGAGGCGGTACTCAACGAACAAGATTCGCTGTTTTGTGAGTTACGGCACGAACACATCGCGGCTGTGCTGGTCAAACTGGCGGAGAAGGCGAAGGAGTTCAGCGCTAAGGGTTCGAGCGCTCGGCTCAACGGGGAGAGTACCACCGGTCAGATCAAAAAAGTTGTCCAGTCGCTTCCGAGGTTCATGGAGGCGCAGGCGAAGCTCTCGACGCACACCAGCATCGCGGCGCAGATCAACCATTTGTTGAACCAGCGGAACCTCAGCAACGTCGGGCGGTGCGAGGAGGAGATCATCTTCGGCGAGGGCAACTCGAAGACGATCATGGCGCTGTTGCAAAACTTTCGTGAAAACTCGAGCGAGATGGACCAGACGGACAAGCTTCGGTTACTTTTACTGTACGCGGCGACGCATCCGGAGAAGTTCGACGACGCGGAGCGGTCGCGGTGGATGAAAGCCACGGGCTTGACCAAAGAAGACATGAACACGGTGACCAACCTGGTGAGTTTATTTTTATTCTTCTCATACGGGCAATTAGAGGACTGACGTCGTGTTTTGTTCATCCACAGGAGCACCTCGGGGTTCGCGTGCTGAAGAAGAAATCGACAATCGGCGGCTTCAACAAAACCACGAAAGGCAAACGACCGCTGGTGCACCAGCGCGACAGCGAGTGGGACCTTAACAGGTTCCTGCCCACCATTCACCACCTCGCGCTGGCCGTCGACTCTGGCACTTTGAACCCCATGGAGTACCCATCCTTGGGGGGCGAGTCGGAGGCGCCGGCGACGATGTCCGCGGGTGGCTCGCCGGTCAAGCCCGGGCACGTCGGAGGAGGCGGGATGGGCGCCAAGACGCCGGGTAAGAGCGCGAGGTCGCGGCCGGGCGGCGGGGGTGTGCAGATGGCAAACAGGGGATCATCCTTCGGCGGAGACCACGAAGCGCCTCGATTCGATCGAGCCGGATCGTCGAGCGATTTGCAAAGTTCGGATCGCTTGGGCGGATCTCACCACGGGCACAGGCGCACGGGGTCCAACCTCAGCAACGCGGGCGCCGGGCTCGGCAGGCGGCTGATCGTGTTCGTCGTCGGAGGCGTGACGCGGGGGGAGGCGCGCGAGGCGTACGAGTTATCGAGGGTGTTAGGCCGGGACGTTCTCGTGGGCGGTACCGAGATGTTGAAGCCGTGGGATTTCGTAAACAGGCTGGCGGTGCTCGGGGATGGACGCGGGTTCGCGCCGAAGAAGGCGGACGAGGACATCGATCTGGACGATATCATCATCGACGATTGAGGGGTGAGTGTGGTGGGTGTACGCGTGGTAGGTGTAGGAGAGGCGTTTGTGATGTGGATATTCGATTCGATTAAAAAACACCGTTGAACCGCGCCATACCCGAAGTAGCCTTTGGTACTGTTCAACATTGTAGGTCATCATTGTAGATCGCGAGCTCCTGCATCGGAAGGTGGATGCAGGAGCTCGCGATCTGACTCGCGAGCAGAGATACGTTCGAGCTGATGACCTGGTGGCTGATCAAAAGCTACTTCGGGTGTGGTTCAATGGAAATGGCCGCATGGTTCAACGATGTTTTCACAGTTGTTGCGTATCGTGTCGTCCCCGGCGCGTCTCGTCGGGCCGACACTCGAAGTAGCCCTTTGGAGCTGGGGTGACGCTATTCTTACCCCAGGTTGTAGATGCAGATGGCGAGCTCCTGCATCAGAGGAGAGATGCAGGAGCTCGCGATCCGTGATAGCTCTGGTACAACCTGATACTCCGTACGAGCTACTTCGAGTGTGGGCCCTCGGACGCGACTCACGCGTATCATCCCGTCGTATCCGCGAGCTCCCTCCACTTATCCCTCGTCCCAAAGTCTGGCCCGTACGTCTCACCGCGTTTCCCACCCCCAAACACTCTCGGCGCGCGTTTCAGCGCCCATCTGCGGATCGGGTGGTCGTACCCAGCCTTGGCGAGGTTCGTCTCCTTCTTGAACACGGCGGCGTCCTCCGTGTCCACGACCTGCGCGCTGCGTCTCTCCTTGGACACGTAAACCTCGTGGTTGTGCGCGAGGTCGTGGTAGATGATGATCCCGGCGAATAAAGCACCTGCGGCGACCGCCGCCATGAGCGGATACACCTCCATCGTGGGGCGGAGCGAGCGGTGCAGACGAATATCGAGATACCGGCTGTTCGAAGAACTGCCCGCGTATCGCGGGTGGTGCCTGTGTCCGTGGGTTGGGTAGGCTTCGGCGGGCGCGGGGGACGCGCGGAGGTGCGCGCCCTCGAGCTCACCGTCGCTCGGAGTGGACGACGACATGCGGCGGTGCGGGGAAGGAGTGCGGCTCGAGTGTCACCGCGGCTCTTCCGATACGACTCCGATACGACTGGCACTGAACAGTCACCTCGGAACTGACGTGCAAACTTTTGGTTTTGAAGACTTTCCCAAAAACCAACGAACTGTTCCGGGCGCAGAGCGATGGCCGTGATGGCGCGAGCGGTATGCGCGGCGGCATCCTCCGTCGCGCGATCGACGTCCGCGGCGTCCGCCTCGTCCTCCACGTCTTCCCAATCCAAGGGCTGGCTCGTGTACGTCGTGGAGACCAAGGGGGGCAAACTGTACACCGGAATCACAGTCTCGCTTCGCCGACGGATGGAGCAACACGCGGGTACACGGACGGGGGGCGCCAAGGCGTTCCGTTTGGACCCGCCCGCGAGGTTGCGGTACGCGGAGACCGCGGTGAATCGCGCGGAGGCGACGCGGCGTGAGATGGCCATCAAGAAACTGCGAAGGGCCGACAAGCTCGCGCTCATTCAGGACGCGATGATGCTCACTCACGACCGAGATGATGATCATTTGGACTTCACCGACGAAGGGGAGAAGGCGTGGGGCACGCCGCTGGCGCCCGAGGAGCTCGCCGCGAACGACCCGTTCACCCACGAAGTTCGCCCCACGCACAAGTGCGCCTTCCTGAAGGAGACGATAGACCCCGATTAGTCAGTGCCACGGCGTGTTGTATTATTAATAGGCGTAACGAGCGTAATAATAAGCGTATAAATACGGCGGTCTCGTCGTCGTCGACTTGATCAGAGGTCATCCGCGGACACCGCGGTCATCGCGCCGTCCTCGCTGAGCCTCGCCGAGGTACGCAACGCGGAACTACCCAGACCGACGGCCACCTCGCGGGGCGTCGTCGTCTCCATCGCCGCCACGAGCTCCTTCGCCCGAACGATGGCATCCGTCAGCGACACGAACATGGGCGCCGGAGCGTCGCCGCCATCCTCCTTCCGTTCATCCTCAGCGCACTTCGGTCCTCCCTTCTCGGCGTTTGTATCGGCATCGTACGCGACGTGCGCGTTGTACAGCGCGTCGCGCACCGGCCCGTTGAACTCGCACAGGATCATAGCCTTGCCGCGCTCGAGAAGCCTTCGTTTGATGCGGACGAGCGTCACGGCGCCCGTGGAGTCGACCAGCGGCATCGCGCCTCCGTGCACCACGACGACTTTCTCAGTGTCCGACAGACGGAGGATGGTTTCCTGGAAGGAATCCGCGTTGGCGTAGAACAGAGGCGCGTCCTGCCTGTAGATCAGCACGTGTTTAACAGCCTTACCCTCGGGAAAACGTTCACGGTTGCGAAACACAGGCGGGTCGTCCCTGTAATACGAGTTGTAATACGACGTCATTCCAATTGCCCATACGTACAAGCACGAGTACGAGAAGTAATTGAAATAAACTCACCTGACTTGTACCAAGACCGCGCTGTGCGGATCCGACGAGCGCTGCACCAGGAGCACCACCGCCAACGCCGCGGAGACCAGGATACTGAACAAAACACGCGTCATTATAATTGCCCATACGGAAATGAAAAAGAAACTCACCCTTGCAACAAGCCCCAGAAGAGCGTACACGTAAACGCGCAGAGGAGCAGCGCGAAATCCCGCTTGTCCACGCGCCACAGGTGCGTGAACTCCTTAAGGTCCACCAACGTGCTCACCGCGACGATGATGATCGCGGAGAGAATGGGTTTTGGCAAATCGGTGAAGAGTGGCGTGAGGAAGAGCACGGTGAGCATCAGCGCCGCCTAAACAAAACACGCCGTCATTCTAATTGCCCATACGAATACAAAAATTAACTCACCGCGGTGATGGCACCCGCGAAAACCGTCTTGGCGCCGGCTTGGTAGTTCACCGCGCTGCGGCTGAACCCGCCGGTGACGGGCATGCACTTGAAGAAGCAACCGACCAAGTTGGCGGCGCCGAGGCCGATGAGTTCACGCCTGGCGCTGATCGGATACTGCGAGTGTTGATTACACAAAACACGAATCGCTCAGTCTAATCGCCCGTACGAGAATTAAAATAAAGTGAATAAACGCACCTGTTCCTTCTCGGCGATTGTTTTGGCCACCGCGAACGATTCCAGGAAACCGACGATGGAGATGGTCAGCGCGGGACCCACCAGCTGGCCGAGTTCATCGCCCAGGATACCCTGCGGCGACGGGAACCCCGCGGGAACCTTACCGATGACGCGGACTCCTTTTTGGTCAAAGTCGGCGAATTTGGAGACGAGGATGTAAAAAACCACCTGTAATAAACAAACGACGTCAGTTACATTTCCCATACAAAGGTTAAAATAAAAAGAAACCCACCAACACGAGCGCCTCTGGGAGCATTTTGATGGACTTGAACCGTCGCTTGGCGTGCCTCGCCGCGAGGAGGAATACGATCGAGGTCACCGCGACGGCGAAGGTGAGCCCGTGCGTGTCGTGGACGTTGTGCACGAAGTCTTCCATGATTTCCTGGAACCGTTCGCTTCGTCCGATTTTGATCTTGAACACTGTAATAAACAAAACACGCCGTCATTCACATTGCCCATACGGAAATAACCAAAAATAACCAAAAAAAATAACCAAAAATAACCAAAAATAACCAAAAAGAAACTCACCATCTTTTATTTGCGACGAGCCGATGACGACTGCGGCTGCGGAGGTGAACCCGCTCAGCACGGGGTGCGGCAGGAACCTCGCGATGAACTCCAGCCTTAACAGTCCCATACCCGCCTGCATGATGCCCACGAGGAACGCGAGCGTGGACGCGAGTCGCTGGTACCGCACTGGATCTTCGAGAGGGTCTTGGATTGGTGAGAGGCCGGCTGTTGTGAGTAGCGCCACCATGGCGACGGGCCCGACCGCGAGTTGCCGTGAGGATCCGACGAGGGCGTAGGTGAGGATGGGGAGGATGCAGGAGTAGAGGCCGATCTCCGGGCGCAGCGAGGCGAGGGCGGCGTAGGCCATGCCTTGCGGGATGACCATGACCGCGACGGTGAGACCCGCGACGAGGTCGTTTTTAAGATCGTCTCGCGTCATGGTCCGCGCGACGCGGAGGAAAGGGAAGGCGTCGTCGACGGAGCGTGGGAAGTTGGCGCGAACGATGGCGCGCAAGCTGTTGGCGTCCTCCTCGTCGTCGCGCCAGGGCTTGTGAGGCATCTTGGATGGGGCGTCGGCGCCGTTCGCGGCGTGCCCGTTAGCGGTCATTGGTCGGCGGTTGAGGAAGAGGCGGTGGTCGCGATGAATGAAGTCAAACGCGGCACGGATTGGGTGCGTGTGCGATAGCGTTCGTGTGCGCTCGTCCGTCGGGCTGTCGATACGCCGGGTCCGATGCGGCCGGGAACGTTCGATGAGGCGGCCGGCGTGTAGAGGCGCGCGCTTTGTTCTGTCGCTCGTCGCGCAATGACACGGAAAATAGCTAACCGCCGAAAAACGTGGGACGTGACAAAATCGTCCCATTTCGATGACACATCAGATAAACGAGTCACAGTTGTACGAGCAAACAGTTAGCTATCAATGCCTCGTTTATGAGCGTTTCGATTTTATGTCACTGGGTGCCCACCGAAATATGGATTTTGTCACGTGTTGTGCGTTTCTGCCAGCTGTTGGTTTTTTTTGTCACGATCCCACCCGGCTGCTACGACTACTAAAGACACCCAAGTTCAGTAACTCACGGTGGGCGGCGGCGGTTTCCTCGATTCCTCCAGCTCATCCTTCGTGAACCGCGCAAACTCCCACAGGTACTGCTCGCCCCCAATCTCACGTATGTCCCGCAGCAGCTCAACATCGATTCGATTAGGGCCCAGATCGATTCGACCCGCGCCGACCACCGTCACTCCGTACGCGCGCTCATCCGCCATGGCCTCCAGCGTCTTGGGCGGCATCGGACGCGTGGTACACACGCCCTCCTTGCTGCCTTCCGGCGCCGTGGTTCGCATGAACCAGCAGAAGCGTTCCGCGTCCTCCTTGCTCTCGAAAGCGACGGCGTGCAACTTATCGCCCGGTTTTTTGTTCCCCTGTTAACAAAACAAAACACGACGTCAGTACGAATTGCCCATACGGTACGGAAATAGAAATAACCAAATAGAAATAAACTCGTACCGGGAGATACGCGGGAAGCCCCGGGTGCGTCATCATCATCGTCATTATGCCCATAGACTTCGAGGCTGGATCCGCCTCTAGTATTGGATGCACCGCGCGGAGTTTGCGCCAGTAGAACGGGTTCGTCTCGGACGGGTGTTTAACCTCCATCTTTGGGTCGGTCCGGGGGTCGTACTTTTCGTGTTCGGTGAATCGTCGGCTACCGAGACCGTACTTGTCGATAATCTCCTGTGAACAAAACACGACGTCAGTCTAATTGCCCGTACGAGAGTTAAAATAAACTTACCTGGCACTTGGCGTCCAGCTCCTCGGCGCTGACGTTCCGGTCGTCGCCGTACCGCTCCTCGAGCCGCTTAATCTCGCGTTCGAGTTCGAGCTCGTCCTGCGGCGATAGGTTCCCGCCCTTCAGGTCGTCCATGTTGTCCACAATCTCGGGGTCAAACACCGGTCCCTTTCCTCGGGCGGAGTCAAACGCCGGAGCCGGCGGTATCGTTTTTACTTCAGCCTTGGCCTCAGCCTCAGCCTCCGCCATGGCCTTCGCCCGCGCCGCCTCGGCTTCCTCCCGCGCAGCCTTCGCATCCGCCTCTTTCGCCGCCTTGGCGCGGTACTCCTCAGCCTCCTTCGCAGCCTTGGCCTTGGCCTCTTTCGCGGCATCCTCCTCGGTGATTTTAATTTCCGAACCTGATTGCCGATTCTGATCGTCGACGGCCTCCTCTGGACTGTATCCCACCGCTGTTTTGTCCATCTGTCGCTGCAGGTAGTCCGACGCTTTCATCCACCGCGCACCCGCGCCGGGTGGAACGCGTTCCCTGGCCTGCGCGCGGGCCATGGCGGCCTCGTACCGCGCGTCGCGTTCGCGCGCGATGGACGGAGGGCTCCTCTCGGTGGAATCATCGATCGAATCATCCCGTGAATCTTCCTCCCCGTCGATGAATTCCTCGGACGACGACGACGACGTGGATCCATCCCGTTCCTCCTTCATGTCATCGTCGCCACCCGTGTCGGTGCCCCTTCGCGCGGACGCGGGCGCCCTGGCCTCGCGCCGTTTCCGCTCCCGAGCCGCCGCGTTCTTCACCACCGGAACGCCGTCCGAATCTACGCGTTTGATTCGCCGTTCCCACTCGTCCCGTCTTCTTTCAGCCTCCAACAGCTTGGCCTTCTTGCCGTCGATCGAGGCCTTGAGCTTGGTGACGCGTGCTAGTTCCTTGTCTTTCGCTTTGCCTTCGGGCATTTCCTTGGCGCGTTCCATTGCGGCGTCGGCAAAGTCCGACATGCGCAGTAAGCGATCTTCCGCGGCGAGGTTGGGTATCGAGTTGAACGCGTCCGTCGCCTTCTTCACGGCCCATATCCCCAGCACCGCCGTGGAGAGCAGGCCGACGTTGAAGATGTTGTTCTGTACACCGGACATGGGCGTGACGGGGGCACCCTGGGAGTTCAGTGAAGACGATGGACCGGCGGGCGTGGATACGTACGCCGCGCGGGGCGGCGGTTGGGATTGTAATCCGTAGCGCGCGTCGAGGTCCGCGCTGAACGCCTTGAACGCGGCGACGTCGGCGTCGTCGTCTTCCGTGTGCGTCGAGGCGTCTTCGAGATGTGTCTCGTCGTACGTCTCGTCGTCGAGATGTGTCTCGTCGTCGTCGTCGTCGGCGGCGTCTTCATCGTCATCCGCCGCCGCCGCTCGGACGATACCGCGCCTGAACCCGCGCTGTGGGACCGACGTCCCGATGCGCACACGCCGGTTCCGCGCGCACAGACGCGCCGGACGGGCGACGCGACCGACCGACCGCGATGACAGCGACAGCATCGGCCCGGGTGCCCGCCGAAGTGCCCAGCCCCGCTCGCGCATTCCGAGGAACGCAGAAAAAATCGTGTGAAAAAAAAGTAAAAATCCAAATAATAATCCACAACGCGCGACGCCGAGCACTAATAGTACACTAGTTTACCTTCTCCTTCTTCACACCATCGTCGCACGGGCACGCCCACAGCCTGACGTAGCAGTACCCCCACACACACACGAACCCGAGAAACCCAAACGTCGTGAACGTGAGCGAGTGAAGGTACGGCGCCCACCGCGGCGCCATGACCAAAACTTCAAACGCGTGAAGGCAACAACCGCCCGTCGCCAAAACTCGTCCGATCCACCTCCAAACATTCGCCTCCAACGCGGATTCGACCCACTCGTGTTGATCAGGGCTCACGGAAGATGAACCGTCGCCGTCGACGCCACCGCCGCCGCGTTTCTTACCCGGGGAGGGTATCCAGCCCGGGAGCCGCCACCCCTTCTTTTTGGGACTTGCTTCGGGCGCCTGCTGTGACTTTTCCGGAGCGTCCTCGCCGCCGAAGAGCGAAGTGAATAAAACCACGCACCCGAGGTACGCCACCCCCAACCCGTCCTTCCGTAGCAGCGGCCACATGCTGAGGCACGCCAGCACCGGCATCGCAGTCGCCAGCTTCGGCGCGCGGAGGCACAGAAGCGATATCGGCATTGCAGGGAGTAAGATTGACTTCTCGTGCACCTGAAACGAAAAGAGGAAAAACGAAGTGGAGACGCACGCCATGCACCACAGGAACCCCTCATCACTCGGCCTTTGGATCTGCCGGACCACCGCCGGGGCCATGGCGCAGAGCGTGGTGATTCCCGCCAGCTTCGCGGACGCTGACACCGATAAGAGCCGTCTCCATTTAACCATAGGCGACGTGGCGCACCAAAAATTTGCGACGTAATCCTGTACATAAAACACACGGGACGTCACTCTAATTGCCCGTACGAACATTAAAAAAACTCACCTCGAAGAGCCCGCGCTTGAACGGCGCGAGCCTCGTGAGAACCGCCGCGACGCCGTCGAGACCTTGGGCGTCCGCGAAGTAAAACGGCGCGAATACGACGGACATCGTGCCGAGAACGGCGGCGCCCAGCTTGGCAACCTCCAGCGCCGGTCGTTCGGATC
>Ga0302114_10001342_pt1 | contig 16252 bp, 24 predicted proteins | sample AG5_Surface_MG_FD_203107 | JGI IMG/M metagenome (GOLD analysis project Ga0302114, IMG submission 203107) | Marine microbial communities from Western Arctic Ocean, Canada - AG5_Surface | ecosystem: Environmental > Aquatic > Marine > Oceanic | place: Canada: Western Arctic Ocean | collected...
CATGGGAAAAAGTTAAAGCTGCTGTTGATAAAGGTATTGCAGATGAAAACCCTAATGAATTAGAGAAGTTTGTGGGTGACTATGTATTTAATCCAGTAAGTGGAGGTGGTAGAATAAGAATTGATACCCCAACTGAAGTGTTAGAGGGTGGTACTGGTTTTATGTTAACACGGCGAGATACATTTGTTAAATTTGAAGAAAAATATCCTGAGTTAAGATACTTACCCGATCATGTTAGGACAGAACACTTTGATGGGAGTAGAGAAATTATGATGTACTTTCAGGCGTTAATTGATGAGGATACAAAGAGATATTTATCTGAAGATTATATGTTCTGCCAATGGTCGAGAAAAGCTGGGTTGAAGATTTGGCTATGTCCTTGGATGAAATTACAACATGTAGGTAGTTATATATTTGGTGGTTCATTAGCAGATCTAGCTCAAATAGATGTTGCCGCTACTGCAGATAAAAGTAAACTTGGTAAGAAAAAAGAAATTGCAAGTAAGTAAATTATAACATTATGAAAGATATAAATTATGAAATTAAGCGAAGATACATTAAATGTTCTTAAGAACTTTTCAACTATTAACCCATCATTATTAATTAAACCAGGAAAGACTATATCTACTGTCTCACCCAATAAGACAATTATGGCAGTAGCAAATACTGAAGAACACTTTAATTCTATAGGTGGTATATATGAGGTATCAAGATTTCTCGGAGTACTATCATTATTTCAAGAACCAGTAATAAGTTTTGAATTGAATCATATGGAAATTAAGGATTCAAAGAGATCAGTTAATTATACATTCGCAGATCCATCTATGATTGTTACTCCACCAGAAAAAGAAATAACCTTTCCTGACCCAGAAGTATCAATTAATATTGAATGGACTGATATTAACAATGCATTAAGAGCATCTGGTGTTATGCAACTACCCGAAATAGTTATTATGGGAGATGGATCAAATATAGCAATTGGTGCTATGGACTCTAAAAATCCAACAGCAGACATATATAATCAAAATGTTGGAACAACCACTAACACATTTAAATTTATATTTAAGGTAGAAAATCTTAAATTAATAGATAAGGATTATGCGATAGAAATATCCACAAGAGGTATAGCCAAATTTAGTAGTTTAAATACAGAAGGTGCGAAAATGATATATTGGGTTGCAACTGAAGCCAATTCTTCATTTGGAGTTTAATATGCATGTAAATGAAAATGATTTTCTGTGGGTAGAAAAATACAGACCTAGAACCATAGAAGAATGTATATTACCATCAGATCTTAAGAATACATTTAAACAATTTGTTGTACAAGGCAACATACCTAATCTATTATTATCTGGTGGTCCTGGTGTAGGTAAAACTACAATTGCAAAAGCTATACTTGAAGAATTGAATTGTGATTATATTACAATTAATGGTAGTATGAACGGTAATATAGATACATTGCGATTTGAAATTAGAAATTTCGCTTCATCTGTCTCGTTTACTGGTGGTAGAAAATATGTTATATTAGATGAAGCTGATTACCTAAACGCAAATTCCACTCAACCTGCTCTTAGAAATTTTATGGAAGAGTTCTCTAAAAATTGTGGTTTTATACTAACATGCAATTTTAAAAATAGAATAATTGCACCACTCCAATCTAGATGCAGTGTAGTGGATTTTAATATACCAAATTCTGATAGACCATTAATGGCTAAAAATTTCTGGGAAAGATCTTGTGATATATTAACTAGAGAAAATGTAACACATGATTCTAAAGTAGTAGCACAATTTATTAATAAACACTTTCCTGATTGGCGTAGAGTGTTAAATGAATTACAGCGGTATAGTTCTACAGGCCAAATTGATTCTGGTTTATTGAGTAAGCTAGAAGAAATATCTATTGATAGTGTAGTCAAACATATGAAGGATAAGAAATTTTCTGATATGAGGAAATGGGTTGCCCAGAATATGGACCAAGAATCTACAGCACTGTTTCGTAAACTATATGATAAATCCAGTGAATATGTTAAACAGAGTAGTATCCCAAAATTGGTTTTAATTATAGCAGATTATCAATATAAAGCGGCTTTTGTTGCAGATCCAGAGATTAATGTTGTGGCATGTTTAACTGAGATAATGGTGCAGTGTGAGTTTGAGTGATGGGAGTATTTGATTATGTAAATAGTATCCATCATAAAAAGAATAATATGATGCGAGATACTGAGAATGATGAACTTGCAGAAAAATTATATGAACCGTATATAACGAATAGAGCATTATCACAATTTGTTGATACTGTGTTGTATGCTAATGAAATGAATGTTAGACATGAAATAGATAATAAACTCCAATATGAATATTTCCTAAATAGTATCAGAGCTCAAAAGAGATTTACAAAATGGGCTAAACGGGATGAGAGTGATGACATTGATATTATTAGAGAATACTATAAGTATTCATATACAAAAGCATACCAAGCTTTGTCAGCTCTTTCTAAACAAGATATTTTAGAAATAAGAAAGAAATTAGACAAAGGTGGCTAAAAATGCATTTAATCGAAAACATGATAGAAATCACTCTAGAAAAGCAAGATGATTTTCTAAAGGTAAGAGAAACTCTTACAAGAATAGGTGTTGCTTCTCGGAGGTCTAATACTTTATTTCAAAGCTGTCATATACTCCATAAACAAAGTAGGTATTATATAGTACACTTTAAAGAGCTCTTTTCACTTGATGGCAAAGAATCTACAATAACAGACGAAGATATTGGTAGAAGAAATACTATAATACAATTACTCTCTGAATGGGATTTAGTTAAAGTAGTAAATAAAGATAGCCCAAATTTTGTGACTAAATTGCCAATAAGTAAGATAAAGATAATATCACATAAATTTAAAGACCAGTGGGAATTGATACCAAAATATAATATAGGAAAAAAGAAGGCATAATATAATGACTAATTTTAGTGATGTGGGTAAATTTATGAAATCGTTTGGTCAAGAAACAAATAAAGAATTGGTTTGGCCAGACCATAAAACAAGACTTTTGAGAGTTGAATTAATTGAAGAAGAATTAAAAGAATTGAAAGATGCGATAAATATCAAAGATGAAGTTGAGGTTGCTGATGCATTGACGGACTTACTTTATGTTATATACGGAGCTGGTCATACATTTGGGATAAACCTTGATAAAACATTTAAAGAGGTGCATTTATCTAATATGTCTAAGCTCGATGAAAACGGGCAACCAATTTATAGAAATGATGGTAAAGTTCTTAAAGGTCCAAATTTTTTTGAACCTAAATTAGAATCAATAATAAAAAAAATAAAAAAATAGTATAACCCTTGAATTATGGGGTTATAATACACATATATATAATAACGGTGTCACACAGTGAGCCGTTTATTTTAACCTTGCTTGCATGAGGAGGTACATATGACAGGCACTACTTTTAAATTTCCCCGTTCCGCGTTTGTTGGATTTGATCATATTTTTGGAGATATTGAGCGATTAGCTGCACATCACCAAAAAGACCATTATCCACCACACAATATTATTAAACATTCAGATGATGAATATCTTATTGAATTGGCCGTAGTTGGCTTTAAGGAAAAAGATATTGATATAGATACTCATGATGGTATATTGACTGTAAGAGGCAATAGATCTGAAAGAAGAGATCAAGATCTTTATGTGCATAAAGGAATCTCTGGAAGACAATTTGAGAGATCTTTTAGGCTGTCAGAGTTTGTAGAAGTCAAAGGAGCTGATCTTCAGGACGGTATGCTTGTAATTCACTTAGAGCGTCGTATACCAGAAGAAATGCGTCCCCGTAAAATTAAAATTAATAAAATCGGGGGTCATAATGACAACACTAATACTAACCGCGAATTATTGCGGGAGAACTCTTAACGCTTCTTTTGAAGGGTTTAAATTATCACTACGTAAGATACTTGTAGCATTTATAATCGGAAGGCAAATGGCTGTTAACAGACAAGTTGCTCAACATTTAATACATGAGTATCCAGAGCATACTGTTCAAAGTTTAACAGTTATGTTGAATAAAAGAGTAACAGATAGTTATAGAAAATGAGTAAAATTATATCATTTTTAAATAACGCCTTACGCAAATATCAAGAAAGCGCAATTGAAAGATATTTAGGCAAATCTGTTGATTTTGCAGATCTTGCTCGTAGAGAAAAGAATCTTAAAAAAAGAGGTTATTAACACCTATATATGAAGAGCGGTTTTTATCGCTCTTCATTTTTCAATACTAATTATGGAGATTATTAAATGAATATTAATCAATTGAGAAGAGAGCTTGAAGTTGATGAAGGTAGAGTTGATAAAATATACCTCGATCACTTAGGATTACCGACTTTTGGTATAGGGCATCTTGTAACAAAAAAAGATCCTGAATATAAAATGCCTGTAGATACACCAGTATCCGATACAAGAGTTGTAGAATGTTTTAATAATGATGTATTAACGGTTGTCTCAGATTGCAATAAGTTATATAAAAATTTTGATGAACTCCCTGACGAGGTTCAATTAATTATTGCTAATATGATGTTTAACATGGGAAGGCCAAGATTATCTAAATTTAAAGGTATGAAAGCTGGTATTTTAGCATCTGATTGGAAAGTTGCAGCAGACGAGATGATTGATAGTAGATGGTATAAACAAGTTCCTAATAGAGCAGGTAGACTAGTAAAAAGAATGCGAGCAGTAACAAATTAGTTGTTGACTTTTGAGCAATAATGTGGTAATATAATTATATGATGAATTTTTATACAAGTGTTTATATTGAGCGTAATGATGTTCTAGTAAGAGGTTACCGTGATGGTAAACGAATACAATTTAAAGAACATTGCAAACCTTATCTTTTCCTTCCATCCACATTTGGTAATACAAGATACAGAACATTAGCTGGTAAAAAGGTTGATAAAAAAGTATTTGAGTCTGTATCAAAAGCTAAAGAATATGTATTTAAAAATAAAGATGTAAGTAATAAATCATTTTATGGTATGACCAATCATGAATATCCATATATTAATGATACATATAGTGGTCAAATAAAATATGATGTTGAGTTAATACGAGTAGTTAATGTCGATATAGAAGTAGCTGCCGATGAAGGATTTCCATCAATAGATGATGCTACGAAGCCAGTTACCGCTATCACAATGTCGTATAATAAGAAATTCTACGTATTTGGTGTTGGTGAATATACAGTTAAAGATGATAATGTAGAATACATAAAATGTGAGAATGAACAACACTTATTGATAAGATTTGTAGATGTTTGGAATGCAATAGATCCTGATGTTATTACGGGATGGAATGTAGAGTTTTTTGATATTCCATATCTTGTTAATAGAATGACACGTATATTAGATAGGGAGTTTGCTAATAAATTATCTCCTTGGGGCATTCTTAAAGAAAAGACAATAAATTTACAAGGTAAAGATAATAATATTTATATTATACTTGGTGTAGCTGTATTTGATTATATGCAACTATATAAAAAATTTATGTTTGTAGTTCGTGAGTCTTATAGATTAGACCATATAGCTACCGTAGAACTTGGTGAACGTAAAATAGATTATTCGGAATTTGCGTCTCTCCTAGAATTATATAAAAAAGATTATGAGAAGTTTATAGACTATAATATTAAAGATGTTGAACTCGTTGATAGATTAGAAGATAAATTAAAATTAATTGAACAAGCATATGCTATTGCTTATGATGGTAAAGTAAATTACGCAGACGTATTTGGTTCAGTAAGATTGTGGGATGTAATAATACATAATTACTTATTAGATAATAATATTGCAATTCCCCAATTTCATAGGAATCATAAAAATAATAAAATAGAAGGTGCGTATGTTAAAGAACCACAGATTGATATGCATGATTGGGTTGTATCATTTGATTTAAATTCTTTGTATCCTCACTTAATTATGCAATATAATATTTCACCCGAAACACACATTAAACATATAGGATCTACGCCATCTATAGATGAGATTATTGATGGTGCATGGAAACCATATAATAAACAACTTAAAGATATAAATGCTACTATAGCGGCAACTGGAGATGTTTATACTAAAGATCAAGTTGGTTTTCTACCCAACTTAATGTTTAAAATGTATAATGATCGTACTGTCTGGAAAGATAGAATGATTAAAGCCAAACAAGAGTATGAAAAGATTCCTTCATACGATTTAGAAAAAACGATAGCTCAATGCAACAATATGCAGATGGCTAAAAAGATTCAATTAAATAGTGTTTATGGTGCTTTAGGTAATGAATACTTTAGGTGGTTTGATCCAAAATACGCAGAATCTATTACTAAAGGTGGGCAACTATCCATTAAATGGATGGAGTCTAAAATAAATGTATATTTAAATAAATTATTAAATACAGATGATAAAGATTATGTTCTTGCAGTAGATACCGATTCTATGTATTTAAAATTGGATAAGTTAGTAGAATTAGCATATCCTAAACACACAGATGAAGAGATTGTCGATTGGTTAGATAAAGTTTGTACTACACAATTGGAACCTTATATTGATAAATCTTATAAAGAATTAGCAGAGTATGTTAATGCGTATGACCAAAAGATGGTTATGAAGAGAGAGAATATAGCTAACAAAGCTATTTGGACGGCTAAGAAGCGTTATATTATGAATGTATTTGATAGTGAAGGTGTTAGATATACTGCACCTAAATTAAAGATAATGGGCATTGAAGCCGTCCGCTCCTCTACTCCTTCTGCGTGTAGAACTAAAATTAAAGATTGTATAACTGTTATAATGAATGAAGACGAAGAAGCTGTTATAAAATTTATAGATAATTTTAGAGAAGAATTTAAGACATTACCATTTGAAGATATTGCATTTCCTAGATCCGTAAGACTTGTTGGTAGTAGAGCTAACGGTCAAGGAGCAAGAACAAAACATGAGTATGTTCTTGGAGGTAAAGGAATACCAATTCATGTGAGAGGTGCACTGGTATACAATAAACTATTAATAGAACATGGATTGAGTAATAAATTTGAAGCTATTAATAATGGAGATAAGGTAAAATTTTGTTATCTTAAAGTTCCTAATCCAACTTTAGAATATGTCATAGCAGCATCAAATGTATTGCCAGATCAATTCGGTATACATCAATATATTGATTTTAATACACAATTTGAGAAATCGTTTCTTGAACCAATTAAAACCATTATGAATGCTATTGGGTGGAATGTAGAAAAACAAATGACCCTAGATAGTTTTTTTATATAATAACTATTGACATTTAATCAAAAATAATATATTATAAGGATAATGAGTATGACAGATAACACAAGTATGTCAAAATATTATACTGCACAGTATATGAATCAACAAGCCAATATTGATAAAGGAGTATTGATGTATAAGAAAGCAGAACATGGGAAGATAGTTGATAAAATTATGTTTTTAATGGAGGAGATTGCAACCCAAAAATCTAGAATTATGCCAGAAGATACTGGACATTTGCATACAACAATAAGTGTACTTGAAAGTAGAGTACAAGAGTTAAGGAGTACTATAGATGAGTGATTTTTTTCGTGATTTAGTTACAGAGTTAAAAGATGAAGATACTTCAATAGCAGCTGATGGCACACAATCAGCAGAGTTTTCAGGCACTGTTGATACTGGCAGTTATATATTAAATGCAGCTTTGAGTGGAAGTCTTTATGGTGGTATTCCCAATAATAAAATAACAGCATTTGCGGGAGAATCTGCAACAGGTAAAACTTTTTTTGTATTGAGTTGTGTTAGATCTTTTTTAAATAATAACCCAACTGGCGGTATTGTATATTATGATACTGAAGCTGCTGTTACTAAAGAGATGATGGAATCTAGAGGTATTGATACCAAAAGGGTAATTATTGCAGAACCTGATACAATACAAAAGTTCAGACATCATGCGCTAAAAGTTATAGATTCTTATGGTAATTCACCAGTTAAAAACCGACCACCAATGATGATGGTATTAGATTCATTAGGTTTAATGTCAACTACTAAAGAATTAGAAGACACTAATGATGGCAAAGAAACAAGAGATATGACTAAAGCACAAATAATTAAAGCTACATTTAGAGTGTTAACATTAAAGCTTGCAAAAGTTAAAGTACCAATGATTGTAACCAACCATGTATATGAATTAATTGGTTCATATATTCCAACAAAAGAAATGGGTGGTGGTACAGGATTAAAGTATGCAGCTTCATCTATATGCATGTTAACTAAGAAAAAAGAAAGAGATGGTACTGATGTTATAGGTAATATTATTAAATGTAGAATGCATAAATCAAGAATCTCAAAAGAAAATAAAGATGTTTTAGTATTATTACATTATGAGAGAGGCCTTGATAGATATTATGGTCTTCTTGAATTAGCAGAAAAATATGATGTTATTAAAAAAGTCTCTACTCGATTTGAGATGCCTGATGGAACTAAAGTATTTGGTAAAACTATTAATAGGGAACCTGAAAAATATTTTACTGAAGATATAATGGCTAAATTAGAAGATGCAGCTAGAAAAGAATTTTTATATGGAGCTGATACAGATGAGCATAGAACAGACGATAATATCGAATCTGACGAAGAATGAGGAATACTCAAGAAAGGTTATTCCTTATCTTGAGAAGACTCTATTTAGTGATAATACAGAAAGATTAGTGTATGAAGTTATTGACAATCATATCAAAACATTTAATGCATTACCGTCTAATGAAGCTCTCGTTATCGATTTGGGTAATAGAACAGACGTTAACGATTCGCTTCATTCGGCAGCTATCGAATACATCGATAAACTCAACGTCGACGAAAATACTAATTTTGAATGGCTACTTAAAAATACAGAAGAGTGGGTCCAGGAGAAAGCTATATATAATGCTATCATGGATTCTATTCAAATTATCGACGGCAAAGCAAATGGTGAGAAAGATAAAGGGTCTATTCCACAATTACTAAGTGATGCATTAGGTGTATCATTTGATAATCATGTAGGCCATGATTTTATTGAAGATGCTTCCGAGAGATTTGATTTTTATCAGAAAAAAGAATCAAGGTTGCCCTTTGATATAGATTACCTCAATAAAATAACAAGAGGCGGTATACCAAATAAAACATTAAATATTGCATTAGCTGGCACAGGAGTAGGTAAATCACTATTCATGTGTCACTGTGCTTCGGCGAATCTTTTAAATAGTAAAAATGTATTATATATTACTTTAGAGATGGCTGAAGAAAAAATTGCTGAAAGAATAGATGCAAATTTATTAAATGTTACAATGGAAGAACTTTACATGTTACCTAAAGAAGCTTTTGATAAGAAGATCGATAGAATAGCTAGTAAAACTAAAGGCAAGCTTGTTATAAAGGAATATCCTACAGCATCAGCTGGAGCTGGTCATTTTAGGCATTTATTAAACGAACTTAAATTAAAACGCAATTTTATCCCCAATGTCATATATATTGATTATTTAAATATTTGTATGTCATCGAGATTAAGAGCAGGTGCCAATGTCAATTCGTATACGTATATTAAAGCAATTGCAGAAGAGCTTAGAGGTCTGGCAGTGGAATTCAACGTGCCAATCTTCTCTGCGACACAAACAACAAGACAGGGCTTTGGTGCTAGTGACGTGGGTCTTGAAGACACCTCGGAGAGTTTCGGTCTTCCTGCCACTGCTGATTTTATGTTTGCGCTTATTAGCACCGAAGAACTACAAGATCTAAATCAAATAATGTGTAAACAATTGAAAAATAGATATGCTGATCCTAATATAAATAAAAGATTCGTAATAGGTATTGATAAATCCAAGATGCGATTATACGATGTAGAACAAGACGCACAACAAGATATTATAGAAGGGCCTGTTTTTGATAATACACAAATGGGTAAAGCTATGGATAAACCTGCCGAATTATTTAAGGATTTCACATGACAACTAACTATAAAATAGTAAGAAGAAAAAAACAATATTGTGTTTTAGAAACATACACAAATTCTATAATTAGACGACATAATACAAAAAATGATGCTGCACTGATGTGCCAGCATCTGAATTCTGGTGGTGGATTTGATGGCAACACACCACATTTTATTATAACTCCATTCCACCCAATAACCCCAATCAATATAAACGAAGCCTTTACCGACACATTTAAATAGTTTTTTTCTGAAAAAAACGTTGACATTTATTAATTTCTGTTCTATAATTAATTATAAGATAAGGAGTTATGATAATGAATTATGTTGAATGTATGGGTGGAATTAAATCTCAAAGAAAATTAGCAGAAAATGTTGTTGATTTTTGTATAGCTGATTTAATGCCACGATTTAAAACCCTTGATATATCAGTGAGTATAAATGATATATCTAAAGATAAGGTTAAGGGTTGGTGTATGGCTATAACATCAAGAGAATTTGAGATAGAAGTCGATTCCAATCAATCCCACAAAAGTCTTATTAAAACTGTATGTCATGAGATGGTGCATGTATGGCAACATGCTACTGGTATGTTACATGACAATCATTGGAATGGGGTAGATCATTCTGCGTCTGAATATATTGATAGACCATGGGAAATACAGGCTTATAATTTTGAGACTAATCTCTATAAAAAATTTCTATCAACCATAAAAAAAGATTATTTTTCTGAAAAAAACTGTTGATTTATGTTTTTTTATATGGTATAATTAATTATATAATAAAGAAAAGGAAATAAAATGAAAATTAATATGAATAGAGTGATAGAAGATTTAGAAAAGATGTCTCCAATACAACAAGATATTTTAGCTGCTCGCTTAATAAATAGTAATGCTAGTTTAGCAGTAGCTATAGCTACTAAAATTAATATTGCTCATCAGGATAAATTCTATACTGATTCTGTGGAGGTCGCTTATAATGGTGAATAAACATTTAGAAAGGAGGATAGATAATACTATGACAGTATTACAATTTTGTAGAGATGCTAAGTCCGAATGGGGTGTGCAGTATTGGTCTAATGTGTTAGGTGTATTAATAAGAAAATTAGGAAGAGGAAATCAAATATGACAATTAAAAAAGATATAATATACGCGTTAAAAGAAGCTGCATTAATGTATCCTGGCAATGTGGATAATATTATAGAGAATGCATCAAGATTAGCAAATGTGCCTACATCTTGGGTTAATGATGTGTATAAAAATAATAAAGGAGTTATAAATGAGTAATCAAAGAGCTGGTAAAACCTTTAACGCAAGTGGTTTTGATAATGGTGCTTCTATGAAGTTATTGCAATTTTTTAAAAATGCTAGGTTGGAATGTGAGACAGCAGAACAAAAAGAAGCTGCTTTTTATTTTGGTCAAATAGAAGACCATTTAAGAGATGGAAAAGGTTTACCTACTGAGCCTAGATCTATTATGAAAGTCCTTGGTTTATAATATTATAAATATAATCATAAACATAAGGGGTCATAATGAAAAAATTTACTAAATTTATTGCAGAGTCCAATAATTCACATATGGAACATTTAGAAGATAATGTTTTAAATCGAGGTGTTGATGGTGCAAGAGAAGCGATTAATTTTATCCAATCATTAAGAGATATGCTCGCAGGCCGAAGTGATAGCAGAGTAAATGTGTCGGTTAAGTGGGATGGATCTCCAGCTGTATTTGCTGGTATTGATCCAGCTGATGGTAAATTTTATGTAGCAAAAAAATCTATTTTTAATGCTACACCCAAAGTTTATAAAACACCTAAAGATGTAAAAAGTGATACGACGGGTGATTTACAAAAGAAAATGTTAAAAGCATTACAACAGTTACCCAAACTTGGTATAACTGATATATGTGTTCAGGGTGATTTTTTGTATGATAAATCAGATCTCGAAAATCAAAATATAGAGAAGAAAAAATTTATTACATTTCACCCAAATACTATTCTATATGCAGTTCCTGCAGAGACTCCTCTTGGCAAGACCATCAAAAAAAGTGAGATCGGAATAGTGTGGCATACAACATACACGGGTGATACATTTCAAACAATGAAAGCATCATTTGGTAAAGCTATAGCTTCTAGATTAAAAAAGACACCAAGTGTATGGTCAGTAGATGCAGTATATCAAGATGTATCTGGAAAAGCTACTATGACATTTGAAGAGACAAGTCAAATAACAGCAGAATTGAGAATTGCTGGCCAGATATTTAGAAAAATTAAAGCTAAATATTTAAATGATATTAAAGATAATGCAGAAGTGAAACAAAAGATTAAATCATTCCTAAATTCTTATATACGGCAGGGGCAAAGCTGGCCAACAGGCATGATGTTATCGCAAGCATTTCTCAATTATATTACAGAGTATTATGATAAAGAAATTGCTAAAAGAAAAACTGTAAAGGGTAAAGCTGGCGTAGAAGAGAAAAAGAAACAATTTATGAAAGTATTAGCAGATCCCATTTCTCTTGCCAATGTATTTAATTTAATGCAAAAAATAGTTATATGTAAACATTATATTATAGGAAAAATGAATGAAGCTGGATCATTACAGACATTTCTTAAAACAAAAAACGGATATAAGGTCACAGGACAAGAAGGATTTGTGGCGATTGATCGTATTGGAAATAATGCGGTTAAATTAGTAGATAGGTTAGAATTTAGTTACGCAAACTTTTCACCCGATATTCTTAAGGGTTGGCAAAGATAATGGTTCCTATAAAGAGGCCTGAATATATTAAAGATGAAGAATTTAATTTTTATAAGAATTTAATCATTAAAGATTTGCCTGGTGGTAATATAGAACAAACAGCTTGTTTGTTCTGGCACAAAGACGATACTGGATCATTTGGATCAGAGACAGATGGGCCTCTTAGAGACTGGATTGAAAATTGGCCAAAATTTAAAAATGAATTACTTAAAAGAGGTTGGGGTTTTCATAAAGTATTACAAGCAGGCGGAAATCTTGGTATGTATGCTAGATTTTATTTAAACCACTTTGATAATGTAGTATCATTAGAACCCGACCCAGTAAACTTTTATTATCTTGTAAATAATACACAAAGTGATAGATGCACTAAAATACAAATGGCGTTGGGTGATACACAAAAACTAGTAAATTTAAAAAGACGAAATTATGGTAATAGAGGAACATTTAATATTAATTCCAAGGATATTGATTTAAATCATGATATTGAAGTAATGCAAACAACTATAGATTCATTACAATTACCAGACATAGATTTAATACATCTTGATGTTGAAGGCCACGAAGAAGCAGTTATAATAGGTGCACAAGCCACTATAAGATTGTTAAAACCAGCTATCATTACAGAGTTGGGTAGAGGTCATGCATTATTAAAAAATCTTGGATATTCATTTATATTAAGTTCTAACGCAGATTACTTATTCTTGCATAATGATAATGTATAAATAAGAGTGTAGTTAGTCTTAGGAAAACCTACGTATGAAGAACCAGTAAGTCTCAGGAAAACCTGGCGAGGACAATAAAATGATTAAAAGCAAAACTAAAAAAATTAAGAACAGTAAATCTGATTCAAAAACACAAGGTGATGAAATCATTATATCACCTTCTATCAAAGAAGCTAAAGAAACAACAGCTGTAATCAGCTTTGGTAGATACAACCCTCCCACAAAAGGGCACGAAATTTTAGTTAGCAAGTTGCGCGATATAGCTCGCAAGGAAAAAGGCATACCTCTTCTATTTCTCTCCCAAACATTCGATGCATCAAAAAATCCACTACCATATGCTGAAAAATTTAGATTAGCGACAAAAGCATTTGGTAATGATTTATTGCGTCGATCAAAGGCCAACAATGTTATAGGACTACTTAAGGAATTAACTGGTCAATATGATAATGTTGTAATAGTCGCTGGATCTGATCGAGTATCAGCGTATGAAAGATTGGCAATGTATAATGGTAAAGATTATAAATTTAAATCTTATAAGGTAGTAAGTGCTGGTACTCGAGATCCTGATGCAGAAGGCGATGCATCAATGTCAGCTTCTAAATTAAGAGCTGCAGCAAAGAATGATGATAAGATTTCCTTTAAAAAAGGAATTGCATCCAAATTAGCATCAATTTCAGATAAGGTATTCGATATGGTAAGGTCTGGTATGAAATTAGCAGAAGAATTAGAATCAGAAGGTCTTCTTTCAGAAGTATTAAATACTCAACAAAGAAGAGCTCGTGGAATTATGATGAGAAGATATAAAACAAAACTCCAAAGAGGGCGTAAAATAGCTTCAAAGAAAACAGCAAGTTCCGCGAAATTAAAAAAGAGAGCATCAAGAAGAGCTATAGGTTTTATGAGAAAAAAACTAGCAGGTAAACGAGGAGCTAATTATAGTAACCTATCACCCGCAGCAAAGAATGCTATTGATAGACGTGTAGCAACAAAGAAAACAATGGTTAGAAAAATATCCAAAAGGTTGATGCCAAGTGTAAGGAAGGGCGAAATGGACAGATTATCTAGAATGAGAAGTAGAAAAGCTAATGAGTCTATTGATCAATATTTTACAAATTATTTAAATGAAGCCAACTTTAAAGTTGATATATCTGGCCTCCCATCAATCTATGTTCAAAGTAGTTCTGCTGGTAAAGTAAAAACCGAATTAAGAAAATTAATTAAAAAACCAGAAGAAAATATTACAAATGTTGAGAGAGTTTTACCCGCGGATATAAGGAAAGCTTTTAAATTAAGAATGCAGGGCAAAGAAGAAATAGAAGATATGGATGAAGCTAAAATGAAATTTACGAATGATGAGATTAAACATGCCACTGCAATATCAGCTCTTACAAGAACACCGGAAGAAGCAGCCAGAAAAATTGCGACTAAAATGAAAATGTCGAGAACAGCTGCTAAGGATTTACTTAATTCTTCTATTAGAAAAATGTTAGGATTAAAAGAAGATCAAGATCCGTGTTGGAAAGATTACAAACAATTGGGTGTAAAAAAGAAAAATGGTAAAACAGTTCCTAATTGTATACCCAAAGAAGAATTAAATAAAGCATTTGATGAAAAATGTAAAACATTGAATGCAGCTACTATCAAACGTGCTACATCTAGTATAATCAGGCCACCTAAACCTAGCTTGAGTTCAATTACCAAAAGACAAACACAAAAAAAATATATTAAACCAGCACAATCTGCTTATGATAAACATAGAGATGTTTTAGCTAAACATGGATTTAAGAGACCAACTGTTGAGATGACAGATGAACAATTATTGATGGTTGTTGATAGAATGATTGGTGGCGTATCTAATACACCTTATGATAAATTAGATGAAAGAGCTAAAAATAATTTGAATGATAAATGTAAAGCATATATTGACTCTGATAAAATAATATCGTTATATAATGAAGGTGTTAGTAATTGGGATAATACAATGGATATGACCGAGCAACAAGCAGGTTATGCTAATGTTAATTCTTTCCTAGCATTTAATGATAAAACCATTAAAGAACAAATAAATTCAAATTTTACTAATTTTATTAAAGGGAAAAAATAAAATGAAAGATTTAATTAATCAAATTAAAGATATGATTATACAGATATATATTAATATAGTTTCCATAATTAAAGATGCAATTAAAAAAATTGTAACACAAATTAACATGTTAAAGTTTTGGTAGGAAAAATGCGCAGATTTAAACAATATGAAGAAATAGATTTAGTATGTGAAGGTACTGATTTATATTCTGATTTAGTAATTGAAGAATCCGAATATCAGGGGAAAAAAGTTAGCTTGAACGACCCATTTAGGACATCAGGTGGACCTAAAAAGTTCTCAGTATATGTAAAAAATGAGAAGGGCAATGTTGTTAAGGTAAATTTTGGTGACCCTAATATGGAAATTAAACGTGATGATCCTGTAAGACGCAAATCATTTCGTGCAAGACATAAGTGTGATAGTCCTGGACCTAAAACCAGTGCGAGATACTGGAGCTGTTATCAGTGGAGATCTGGATCAAAAGTTGATAGTTAACTTCAATACTTTATGATGATAAATAATAGAATATTAAAGAATAAATGTTGAGGAGACTATAATGAATAGACACGGACTTTCACAGGACTTATTAGCTGCAGCAAAAGCTATATTAGAAGGTGAATTGCCACCAGCTTTAAAGAAGGCTATAGAAAAGAAAAAAGAAAAAGAAGCTGGTAAAGCTGGCGACAAACCAAAAATGGATCCTGT
>Ga0302114_10001346_pt1 | contig 16234 bp, 16 predicted proteins | sample AG5_Surface_MG_FD_203107 | JGI IMG/M metagenome (GOLD analysis project Ga0302114, IMG submission 203107) | Marine microbial communities from Western Arctic Ocean, Canada - AG5_Surface | ecosystem: Environmental > Aquatic > Marine > Oceanic | place: Canada: Western Arctic Ocean | collected...
ATCACCTTGTGGGCCTATAAGACCTACTTGTCCTTGTTGTCCAGCAACACCCTGTGCACCTTGATCTCCTTGTGCACCTATAGGGCCTGCATTACCTTGTATTCCTACAACACCTTGAGCACCTTGCTCTCCAATAACACCTTGAAGACCAATTGATCCTTGTGGGCCTGCGTCTCCGGTATTTCCTATTGGGCCTTGTGGGCCTGGAGTTGTTCCAGCAGCACCTTGAGGCCCTGCGTCTCCTGCGTTTCCTTGTGGGCCTACTGGGCCTGGAGTTGTTCCTGCCGGGCCTTGTGGGCCTGAGTCTCCTGCATTACCTTGAGCACCAGCGTCACCGATAGCACCTTGCGGGCCGTCACTACCTGTAGATCCGACAGCACCTTGAGCACCAGCATCACCTACTTGTCCTTGAATACCTTGAGCACCGTCAGCACCTACTGCACCTTGAGCACCTATCTCACCAACATTACCTTGTAGTCCAGCTGAACCTTGTTCGCCTTGATCACCCTGTGCACCTACTGGGCCTATGTTACCTGTTAGACCAGTGGCACCAGTAACACCAGTTGGGCCTTGAGCACCTTCAGCACCAGCATTTCCCGTAGCACCTCTAAATCCTGCTAGACCTTGTTCGCCTTGTGGGCCTTCTGCACCGACATTACCCTGTAAACCTTGAGCACCATCATCGCCTACTGCACCTTGTGCTCCAACTTCTCCAATATTACCTTGAAGACCTTGATCACCAATAACACCTTTATCACCTTGTGATCCTACTGGCCCAATGTTTCCTTGGAGACCTTGAATTCCTGTAGTACCCTGTTCACCTTGTGCTCCAACTTCTCCTATGTTTCCTTGAAGTCCGACAACACCTTGAGCACCTTGGACACCTTGTGGGCCTGCCTCTCCAATATTACCTTGAAGTCCGACAACACCTTGAGCACCTTGCTCGCCTTGTGCACCAACTTCTCCTATGTTTCCTTGAAGTCCGATTATACCCTGAGAACCTTGTTCACCTTGAGGCCCTGTCTCGCCCGGATTACCTTGAAGTCCGACAACACCCTGAGCACCGATATCTCCCTGAGGCCCTGTCTCGCCTGGATTACCTTGGAGACCAGTTATACCTTGAGAACCCTGTTCACCTTGAGGCCCTGTCTCGCCTGGATTACCTTGGAGACCAGTTATACCTTGAGAACCCTGTTCACCTTGAGGCCCTGTCTCGCCTGGATTACCTTGAAGTCCGGTTATACCTTGAGAACCCTGTTCACCTTGAGGCCCTGTCTCGCCTGGATTACCTTGAAGTCCGGTTATACCTTGAGCACCCTGCTCTCCCTGTGGGCCTTCTTCGCCTGGATTTCCTTGAAGTCCGGTTATACCTTGAGAACCCTGTTCACCTTGAGGCCCTGTCTCGCCTGGATTACCTTGTATTCCTTGAACTCCCTGCGGCCCTAAAACACCTTGACCCCCTTGAATACCTTGACCACCTTGAATACCTTGACCACCTATAGGCCCGCCGGGCCCGACAGCACCCTGAGGCCCGATAGGCCCTGCGGTGTTTTCAATCAGGTAGTTGATGTCAGCAATATCTTGAGTAAGATCTGTGGTTGTCGCGTTTAAGTCAATTAGTATAGTATCGTGTTGAGTAACACGAACGTCTAATGATGTTATATCTGTAGCGTTTGTAGCAACGTCACTTAGATCGATTCCGCCTAATACAGTGTTAACAGCAGTGTCTATGTAATTAGAGACGAACGCTAAAGTTACACTACCGTCACCAGAAGGTAATGCTGCTACTGCGAATAGTTCGTCGAAGTTAGAATTTATTTTTTCGCTGGCAATCCGGAGAGTATCACCCGATCCGTCGTTTGCCGATCCACCAGTATTTAAAATTTGTCTTGACATTGAGAGGTTCCGTTATTTTAGTCTGCACCGTCTAAGGTTTCGTATTCTTGAGATAGGTCTAATCCTTCATCATCTAATGTCGGTGGTCTTACCCCAGCCCAATCTGCGACTGTGACAAAATCATCTACCAACTGCTGTAGTGTTTGTGTTTCATATCGGTCTAACGTCTCAAGAGAACTTACGATGATACCTGTCCCTGTATCTTTCTCATTCTGTGAACGTGCATCTGTTTCGTCATTCTCTTCCATAGTAAGTAGAGAGTAAGTTGCTTGGACATGAGTACCTAGTTGAGTAGTTTGAAGTTCTATTGCATAGTTAGGTACTTCTAATGGATCTGTTACATCCCCTGCACTCAACCCTAGGTCAGCAGAACCTAGAGTCTGAGTTTCAGCAGCAAGATGGAATCCTGCTGGATGTATTAGCTTAGTATATAGTGTTTCGAAATCACTGAAAGATAGACCTGTTTTCAAAAGAACTGACAATATCTGGTACTTCTTATTGTCTTGAATAAAATGTGAAGACTTAGGCCCTATGAAGGAACCGCCTAATCTATCATTCAACTTGAAGATGCTTTTCTTAGGATAAATTACTTCAACATCTTCATTGTAGAATGCTTTAAAAAACTGTTCGATTGATCTTTGGGTACCCTTGCCACGATACATCTCAGCGAGAAGTCTTGCCATCAATCTAGGGCTCTGGTGAAAAGATGACGTTTCTAATCCGTCACTGATCTCTCCTATCAGACTGTCTAAGTGTTTAATCTCTGTAGATGCTATATTTCTTATATCAAACAAATCGTGGATCTGATCAATTACTGAACCAGTTCCGTCTTCTCCGGAATACTCGTAATACTTTTCTAAGAAGGATACCAGTTGAGGATACTCTTCCTGAAAGAATGACGGTAATGCCTGAGTGACCTGATTGCGGTTAAACTTAACATCAGATCTATATTGTTCGTTTATAAGATTTGACATTATACTATTACCTTAGTTGCTCCAGCATCAGCGTAACCTGTGGTCGACGACAGAGATTCGTCTAAAGTAACAGTATAGTTACGTAGAGGGTTAAGTGTACTTTGGTTAGCAGGGACAGCAGATATCTTGATACCTGTACCAACATATCCATTCTCATCAATCCTTAGTGAACTAATAGATACTATACCTTTATCTGCATCGTACGAACCAACATTAGGTACCTTCAATACACCATTGATATCTACTAGTTGCAGTTTACTGCTACCTAATTCGTTTTGGATCAAAACGTTCTGTCCGTTGGACTTAAATAGCGACGAGGTGATTGTATGATCATCGTTGTCCGGTGATGCTAACTTGAAAGGGAAGTTTACTGTATGTTCTTTCTCTAGATAATTTAAAATAGATAGAGGAGTAGGAAGTCCCTGTCTGACAATATTTATGCTAGCAATTTCTTCTGAAACGTTGATACGTTGTTGTGCGCGAATCGACATTTTAGAGTTCAATATTGCGCTCGATAGTTCGTCTATCTTAGCTAATAGGTTAGACCTACGGAAGATAGCACCAAACTTAGTCGTAGTATCTGCCATGTACTGAACGATGTATTGATCTACCTGTACCTGTAACGCTTGAGTAGACAAAGGACTCTTGATAGGATCAATGTTAAATGTCGTGGTCAACTCCAAGAATGTCTCTGCTGGAGCAACAAACTCAGTGTCTATAGACATGATAGAGAGGTTATCTATCAACTGACTTTTGATATCCGCTTGAACCAATACCTGAGTAGCTGCTGATAGACCATCTGCAAATTTTAAACTAACAAATACTTTACCGTACTGCGGAGGTATGTTTTCATTACCACCCCATGTAATAGCATCGTCGACGTAAGAACTATACCCACTTAATATACGGGCGGTATAGTCACTCGCGGTAACAAGTCTATTCTGTGTAGTGAACGCTCGTGGAGCATTCAACTTAATCGAGTTGATTGATTCCTTTTCTGCACCACCGGCCGAACCTGCTACCAACCCTACAGTGATATTCTTATTATCTACAGTAAATGCGGTAGAGAATGATATCGCACCATTAGCACTTGCGCCTCTAGACGAAATGTATTCTACTTCGATTCTATTGTTCGCTAATGGAGCAGCACCCAGAATGTTTCCGTCACTAAAGAACATCTCGTACTGACCTTTAGGGGTTTCACGTATGATGTATACTCTTGAGGAATCAGTCACGGTTGCTACCGTGTTTATATCGTTAAAGGTTTCGAAGTTGGTAGATAGATAGTTATCATATACACGTACACTTATAGTGGACACGTCCAAAGTATCATCCGGTATCACGTACACCGCACCAAGAGAGTCTTTGTCTACGATGAATGTCTTTGTCTTCTTAACACCTTCCTTTAGAGTGATCGAAGTTGACCCCGAAGGAGTTTTGAATTCAAATGTACCCGACTCATTATAAGCAGTACACCTTTCTTGAGTAGTAAAGGAATACACATTGTTTCCTACCGACCCACTAAACTCTGTACCCAAAGGTATGGTTAGAAACGCTGATCCAGCAGCGTTGTCAGTAACAGATAGTGACACGAGTGCGGTAGATGCTACCCTAGACTTAGGTACATACCCTAATGACTCTGCGTGAGATACCACCGATGAGCGTAACTGAGAGGATGACAAGAATGATTCGTTGATCGCCATGTTTGCGGTCAGGGCATTGATGTGCGTATTATGCGCCAATACATCTAGGATGTTAGAGAGTCCACTCGCAGAGAAGTCGTAGTCACGAAATTCTTCTTGTTGTTCGAAGTGTGTTTGTAGTTGAGATTTGATTTGGAAAAAATCTAACTCAGAATTCTGTATAGCCATTTATCTAGTCCTTGCAATATTAACGTTCAACGTAACAACTTTTTGTGTATTGACAACTTGAAAAACTATCGTTATGTCCATAGAGTTATAATCTGGTCTAATGGTACTTCTAATAGTTTGTATTCTTGCTCTTGGTTCGTACTTTTCTATAGCATAACGTACGTTACTTTCTACATCACTACTTTCTAGATCAGTAGACAGGGAAAATAGAAGATCATTAAGGTTACCACCGTAATAAGGTCTAAAAGGCAATTCTCCATGATTAGTCATCAATAGGTTCTTAACTGATTGACGAACAGCAGCGGCATCTGTCTTTTTGTATATTCCTGTAACCGGAGAAGCTTCGAACGTACAGTCTATATCCGAATACGTACGAGATATCGTAGTAGTGATCGGAGCAACCTGTAGGTTGCCGTCTTGTATCGACGACTTTCTATTTGACATAGTGGTTAATCTCTTTTAGTACTATTTATACCTATAGCTATAGGTTCCTTTTACTTTTTATATCTCTAATGGCAGTCTTAATAGCATCTTCTGCCAGTACCGAACAATGTATTTTCACTGGAGGTAATGCTAACTCCAATGCAAGGTCAGTATTCTTTATTAGCATCGCATCATCTAAGTGTTTACCTTTGACCCATTCGGTCAGTAACGAACTAGATGCAATTGCTGATCCGCAACCATAGGTCTTGAACTTCGCGTCTTCTATGATACCGTCATCATTCACTAGTATCTGTAGTCGCATAACATCACCGCATGCTGGTGCGCCCACCATACCTGTTCCGACGTTAACAGACTTCTCGTCCATCACTCCGACGTTCCTAGGGTTCTCGTAATGATCTAGTAACTTCTCACTGTATGCCATTAGGTATGACCTCTCCAATTTCAGGTAATTCAGGTAGCGTTAAATCAAATGATGTCGGGATACCTATTAATCCAAGGACATCACAGAATGTTAGTGTTAGGAAGTCAAGTAGTGAACCTAATCCGATTGCGTCTAGGAACGACTTGATCTTCTTGATCCATAGGTTGATCAGTTCTTTCTGCCAGTGTGCGAACCAGTCACGTGCGGCACGTACCATTTCGTTTATCTGGTCTTCCGGTACTATCACATTGGTATCGATCTCACCCCCAATGATATCCAGAAGAGACATACCGAACAAGGACACTCCCTTGAGTTGATCGACAACGTATCCATTAACACTAAAGTTCTCTACGTCATCCTTTAGTGCTTCACCCTTAGCCTTAGCAGACTCTATCTCTGCACGTATAAAGGACTCTACATCAAACTCTAATAGGGAGGGTAGACTAGGTAGACCCAAGGTATCCCATATCGTCTTGAACTTGTCGATCAATGCTCCGAAGGTAGACTGTAATAGATTGGTACACCACTTGATCAACTCGTTTTTAAAATATGCCCAAGTAAGTTTACCCTTCCACTCATCACACTCAACACCGAACTCACCTTTGTAGTACTGATATCCTTCGGGCACCATAGCATAATACTTGTCCACCTCGTCGGTGATTTGTTTCTTGATACTCTCTTGTTCATTCTTCTCCAGTATCTTGAGTAGGTCGACACTGATACCCATTACGGATACCGAGAAACTTACTGGGATGATAGTCGATATCATATCAAGCATCTTAACTGGAATGAATATGTGATACTCATCAATCAGTTCCGACCATGCGTCGTTAGCTTCTTTCTGCCAGTTACGTATCTGTCCTTTCTGCCAATATGGAGATAGTACACTGGACTGTAATTCAGCAAAGTCTTCTATCTGTTTGATGGTATCATCTATTTGTTTCTGTACCTCGACATCCAAGTCTGGGTTCGCAACGGAGTATGCCTTCAACTTGCTAGGTATCATTAGGATATCATTGTATACCTGAACAAACTCAGCCTTGGTAGGTAGAGTTGTACCAGAACATGGTAGTTCTGTATTCATGAGTTCAGTTTGACCACATCACCGCTTACATTAATTACTGGTGCAGTGACATCGATTTGGCCTGATGATTTGATTGTTATAGTTCTAGCCCCAGTTTTAGTAGCGTCAATCGTCATGTTACCGTCTTTGTCCATTTCATAGAAAGTACCAGACGTGTGTGCTTCTTTAATACGTTCAGCGCCAGGCGTATCATCATACTCTTTATAGTGTCCGGTCTCTGTCTCGTACACTTTGTTGGTAGGATAGTTGGCGGCCGCCTTAGGGTTCGCATCACCTTCTTTAGGTACAGTACCAATCACCATAGGTAACTGAGAGTTCTGTCCGTCCAAGAATATACCGAATACTTGTGTACCCTTTAGTATACCAAGATATTGACCCTGCTCTTCATGCACACCTTGTGTAACAGGTACAACGATCTGTGCCCAAGGTAGGTCAGCATCAGCGATATCATCGTATACACCGAACACCTTAACCTTGACTCTACCTAATTTCAATGGGTCGTCCTTTACATTGACAACCTCACCAAGGAACCAACGAGTCTGGTCACCATAGTATTCAATAAAATTATTAGGTATCATTGTACATCACCATTAGATAGTTTCAAGCATGATAGAGACACCAAGTAAGTCTCCCTATCAAACGAATGTTTTGCAGAGAAAATTAAGTAGTCCCCTGATTTCTTATTATCGAAATAATAATCTGTATCCTCGGGCGCAGTGTTACGCATGAACCTGACCGCGATCTTTCTACCTACGGTTTGGTGTGACGTACCGTCAAGGAAGTCTACTCCATTGACCGATAAGGTTAGAGGATTCTTTTTCATCAACTGGTCTATAGACCTATTGATTATGTTTAGCTTGTAGTTCGCATGGTCAACACTCTGATTGATAGACGAACCGCTTTCGTATGCTTGAGTACTGCCTATCTGAGTAATGCTTCTAGACTTGAATTCGTGGAACGACTTATTGTCGACCTTGTACTTATCACTATAGTATGGACTTTCCTGATCTTCTAACAAGTCAACTACATCCTGTGCATTGAAGGTGAACTTATTGAATTTGTAATGGTTTTCTGCATTGTCGTCAAACATCGTCCAAGCTGTGGATTTAGCAGTAACATCAAGGTACCTGTACTCAGCACCAACCAATCCTTTCTTGATTAGAGTGAACAGATCTTCGGCCCCATTGAAATTATAGTCTTTGATAACTCTTCGGTGGGCAGTTAGGTTAGGAGATCCGCCAGCAGACATAGTTGCCTGTCCATAGGTGTAAGGCACCTCCTGATTCATTACAGGAGCAGATAGGACAGTCTTTAGATCCACGAAGGATAGGTGATCATCCACGAGCGTAGATGTCAGATAGAACGGATACCCACTAGAGGTACATGTCATATTCTTAATCCAAGACATTGCTTCGATAGGGTTCATGTTAGGTACAATAACATCCATCGTCTTCTGACCTATATCAGAAGATTCTACTGTCTTGTCTAGGTTTGACTTAGAGATACCTTTGATAATGTTTGATGGGTTATCTGAGAAGCGTTTGTTGATATTCTTTAGATTAGATATGTACCCTATGTCTTCTATTAAATGTAGAACAAAGAACTCAGCATTATCACCAAGTTTACTGGAAGCAACTATTCTATCAAGATAGAATGTTTTGGAAACAGGTTTACTATCATCTCGTGTGCTCTGGAGGACTATCTCTACCTTCTCACCACCACCTATGTCCATAGACGAAATAATATCCCTATCATCCCTAAATGATATGGCACCTGTTAGGTAAGCTTTGTCTAGATGTTCATAGATGTCTATGTTACTGACACCGGCAGTAATATCAACTCTACCACCGGCAATAGCTAACTTTTCTGATATGATCGTTATCGAAGTAAACGATACTGGTTCGCCATGATCTTGGGATACTATACTCATTATGATTGTATCGCTTGTTTAAATGCACTCACTACTTGATTTATGGCACTAGGCTTAACAATTCGTATCTGTTTCAACTTATCATTATTTTCAAAGTATAGATCTTTGATAGTGACCTTTGTATGAACAGGTGTAGTAGGAATAGTTTCATATGGATTGATGTCTACATGCTCACCATTCACTCTATACTCATGTGCCGCGAGGTATTCCGGAACAACTTCGTCTATCTCTGACCATTGCCCATAGGTCAAACCCGACGCTACGTCTTGTAGAAGTTCTCCTACTACGAATGTACCTGTGGTCTTTACTGTTACTTGACCAAGGTCTACATTCTTATGGACAATTGTACCGACGGCTTCACTGCTATACCCCTTGATAACCTGACCTACGCTTAGTTCAGTCGTTATCGAAACGTCTCTGATAATCAGTGTGGTATCTGGGTGATCTCTCTTTACCTTCGTCATCAACTCTATAGTGTCCATTGGCCAACCCTGCTCTCTCAACTTAGGGTTCATTAGGTACATTACCCAATGTAACTGAGGGTCATTATATAAATTGAATGCCACATGGTCTGGACGTTCAGCGTGCTGGATGAAATAGTCCTGATAGAAAGAACTCGACAGACGAACCGAGTCTAGTACCTCGGCATAGGCAGTCAAGTCTGTAGCGAAAATAACTTCACCGTCAACTTCGTATGATGTTTTTGGGAATGCTGTGAAGTAAGACATTAGTACCCCCCTAGGATATCTTTCTTATTAAGAGTAGTCTCTTCGGTGAAGTTCAACGAGAGGTCGATCTCTACTGGTTCACCATCTTGGTGGAATGCCATAGTAGAAGGATTGTAATTAGTTGTTATGCTGGTCAAATAAGAATCTTTCATTAACGGCCCGATTGGTGTTGACTTACCTTCTGCGTCCATATATGAAGCTCTGATTTCAAATGGATGAGGATATTTGAAACCAACACTGATTTCCTGTCCGGAACCTTGGAATCCTATAGACTCTGGGTATGCATAGAATCTGAATCTCTTAATGATATCCTTTATCTCTTTTGCTTCCTTAGAATTCTTTGCAATGAACTTAAACTGGAATGCGAACTGTCTGACCTGAACCCCTCTGAATAAGGTTCGTATGTTAGGATCTACCGTAACACGTAAGGAAGACGCAACACCATCACCAACTTCTGTGGGCCCGCGTTTCGCAAGTTTAGCTGCACCTAGTTTTGCAAGGGAGTTAGCACCAACACCGCCGGCACCCTGAAACAGGTTGATAAAGTCTCCGACTGCACCACCCAACACTTCGCCTACACTACCGCCCGACGCCTGATTCAATGAGTTACCTAGTATCGCACCAGCACTACCTATACTAGGACTGTCATAGGTCATTGTGTCCGTTGCATTAAATGATATAGGTAGATATATATCAATCTTTTTACTAGTAAGAGGCATATTGATCCCCTTTCCTATCCTTACACCTCCACCTTCTTTCTTACTATCTTCTGCAAGCTTCTTCTTATCCTTTTCAAAATCCTTAGCTGTAGCAGATGTGGTTATGCTTTTCCCTACTGTTTTTAATAGATCACTAAAACTCATATCACCCTCTAGTTTAGGGCCCGTGATCAGTTTAGGTATAAATGCAATCCTTGCACCATATCTATTGATATCACTAAAAGGATACTTTAACGGACGATGCTCTGTACCATCGTCAGACATTTTAATGGTCGTATTGGTGATAAACGCCTCTTCAAATATCTGCGTTGCTTCAGCTGAGGTTAGTGTTTTAGTTTCTTCTGACATGAGGGTAAACCTATCTTTATAAATACTGTCATACTATTTATACATAACCGAAGAACATTTAAAATGAATCTAATAGATGAGTGTAAGTTCCTTCGTGACGGATGGGCATACGAAGAAGGACATATTATCCCAGACGACAGAACGTGTCGCATTATACACACCATACTTAAACTAACTCGTTGTAAAAACGTATTGGAAATAGGGTTCAACTATGGCCATAGTGCCTTTACATTCATGACCGTTGATACTGATCTAGTCTACCATTCGCTTGATATATGCAAGTACGAACACACGTTAGTGAATGCCGACCATCTTAAAGTCAAGTTCGGTGATCGTTTCGAATTTACTAAGATGAGTTCCCATGACCTAGATCCAGCGAAGGCGTCTGAGTATGATATGATCTTCATCGACGGTGATCATGAAACCGAAGGCATGTCAAAGGATCTGAACCTATGCATACAGGCACAACCTAAGTACATCCTATTAGACGACTATAATAGTTTTATGGGTGGAGACATCTATCCTAAGAAGTTGTTACGCCATTTCTTAAAGAAGGACGATTTTAATTATCGACCAGTCCAAGAGTTCATCTACCGAGCAACCGATATGACGAACTGTATGTTATTGTTAGAGAGAACTGGATGAAGACCTATAAAGGTAGGTACAAACCAAAGAACCCAGAGAAGTACGCCGGAGACGTAGATAACGTTGTCTACCGTTCGGGATGGGAACGCTACGTAATGAAGTGGTGCGACGACAGTTTGGATATCGTACAATGGATGTCCGAAGAGCTAGTGATACCTTACATATGTGAGACTGACAATAGACCTCACCGATACTTCATGGACTTCGTTATCAAGTACAAGTCTGGGCGTGTTGTACTGGTAGAAGTCAAACCCTTCAAAGAGACTAAGGTACCTGTGAACAAACAAGGTAAGTCTCGACGTACCGTACTAAACGAAGGTATGACGTACATTAAGAATCAGTCTAAGTGGAAGACTGCTAAGAAGTATGCAGATGATCGGGGATACCATTTCGAGATCTGGACTGAGAAAGAACTGACTGCCATGGGTATCATGCCCAAGTCTACCCAGAAGATGCGTACCAAGAAACCTATTAAAAAACTAGCACCCTTCCGAAAGAAAAAGAAATGATCCCAAAGGTATTCTTCATTGGTATGGACAATTCGTCCGACCAACCATTAATCGATCTTATGCTAGACAGCGGTTGCTCTGTCGCAAGTATAAGTTCGGGTAGAAGAAACCTTGCGAAGACTATCAAACGTAACCTCGTAGCAGGTAACGATCCACTGCATACAATCAGCGATAGTAATGTTTATATCAACATGACTTATTTTGAAAACGACGACTACATCGAAGGTAACCAATACTACCGACAACTGTACGAGGCGTACCCAGATGCATACTTCATATTGAACTGTGTAACCGAAGCGATTTTTGTAAAGAACAGAATGAACACCCCCATACTTGAGAAGTGTAAAGAGATAATGGTAGCAGGCAAGCCCCTTACCACTCAAGAGGTAGTGTGGAATTGGATCACCTATAGAACCCAACACCATGCGACAGTCATAAACTGGTTCTTTGGTGATGATATTAGAGCAGAACGGTTCCTTATGTTAGATGTTGACTATGACAATGTGTCTAAGATGGTGAACTTTGTGGCCAAAGACTACACTCTCAATATAGATAACTGGATACATTCTGTATAAATAGAAGTAGGAATTTTAACGGAAACTCAGATGTCACAAATATTTCAGAGACTAGAACTACAAGCGTTCCGTGCAGGGATTACCCCTCGTACTAAAGAATCTCGTAGTTGGTTTCAACAAAAGATAAAGAATCTCCGTAGCATCAATAGAGAAGCGTTGATGAAAGAAGAACCGTTGAAGCAAACTACCCAAGAGATTGTTGGTGGTATGTACATGTTCTTCTACGATCCTAAGCATAAGGATACATTACCATACTACGATACGTTTCCATTAGTGATCGTTGTAGGGCCTGCCGAGGGTGGGTTCTATGGGTTGAACCTACACTATCTACCTCCTATGCTACGTGCAAAGATGTTAGATGCGTTGATGGATATAACAAGTAACACTAAGTTCAATGCCTCTACACGATTCAAAATGTCGTATGAGTTGTTGGTCAAGTCTAGTAAGTTGAAGTACTTCGAACCGTGTTTCAAGCATTACTTGAATTCACATGTACAGAGTAAATTTGCAATGGTGCCTGCACCTGAGTGGGAGATCGCTACATTCCTACCGACCGCACAATTCAAGAAGTCTAACTCTAAGAAAGTATACGCTGACTCCAAGAAAAAGATAGGTGGATAACCGATGGCAGGAATAGAACAATTAAAAGGTAGTCTAATATCGAAGAATGGTATGGCGTTTGCTAACCAGTATTCAGTAGAGATGCCTGCGCAGTTAGGTAAGGATCAAATTACTAAACTGTTAGGTATGGATCCAAAGACTGCGAACATTCTATGTAAGAGTGTTACCATGCCCGGAAAGCAGATACTAACCCTAGACAGACAGGTAGGTATCTTCAACGAGAAGGTAGTTAATGGATTCGCTGTAGACGATGTTACAATGGTATTCTATGCATTGAACGACTACGGAGTGAAGAAGTACTTTGACTCATGGCGTAGTGCTATGCTCGGTGAATATCCGGTAGTACCCCTTGTGGATCGAGATACCCCAACCACCCAACCTACAACCGCAGAAGATGTCAAAGAGAACGAACGTAAAGAGAAGGAACAATCTCCCGAACAGCGTAAACCCCTACCCGAAGGTACAGTTGGGTACAAAGACGATTACGTCGCACAAATCAAGATACACCAACTAAGAAAACCTATCATGCGAGTTGGTTTAGATCTGGGCCCACTCAGTGTTGACTTCGACTTGTTAGGTGCTTCTATATACAGCGTCGAACTACAGGATGCATTTCCGACAACAATAAGTAGTATTGAATTAAGTAACGAAGCGAACGGTTTGATTGAAGTGAGTGTACAATTCTCATACACAAACTGGAAAGTGATAAAGGATGAAAGAGGTCTAGGTGAACTAAGTGTAAGTTTAGGCTCAATATTTTAAATTATAGGAATATATAATGGCATTACCAAAGTTAAATACAACACCCATTTACGAATTGACAATACCGTCTACAACACAAAAAGTTACATTTAGACCATTCCTTGTAAAGGAACAGAAGAATCTCCTAATAGCAATGGAGACCCAAGAGCGCAGAGATATGATGCGTGCTATTGTGAGAACAATAGAAGCATGTGTCGAAGAACCTATCACGTCTGAGTTGACTATATTCGACGTAGACTACATGTTCACCAAGATACGTGCCAAGTCGGTCGGTGAGACCGCAACACTTATGTTGGGATGTGAAGAATGTAGTGAAAGTTCTGAGGTATCTATTGAGCTAGAAAGAATTGGGCTTGATGGTGAAGTACTAGGACAAACGGTAATAGAGTTGACCGAAGACATATCGGTGAAGATGCGGTATCCAACATACCAAGACTTTATGGATAATGAAAAAATCTTCGAAGATACTACCTACACCGAAACTCTTCTTGAGATGTTAATGAACTGTATAGGTTCTATAATGACCAAGGAAGAGAAGTTTACTGTAAAAGATGAGACCAGAGAAGAGCTAGTAGAATTTGTTGAGTCTATGTCTTCGGAGCAGTTCGAGAAGTTAACAGACTTTGTGAACACGATACCGACGATCACTCAACAAGCAGAATTCAAATGCAGCAGTTGCGGTCATCATAACGACATTAAACTAAAAGGAATGGATGATTTTTTTTAATAAATCTCTCCCATGACAATTTGGCGAACTACTATCAAGTCAACTTCCAACTACTGAACAATTATAATTATTCATTAGACGAAGTAGAAAGTATGTTGCCTTGGGAGAGAGAGATCTACTTGAGTATGTTAATAGACGATATCAAAGAAAAGAACGAGCGAATAAAACAACAACAACAGGGTTAACCCATGGCTATCAGTTCACTATCTGAAACTCTAAAATCGCAGAACGATCAACTGGTCGATATCAGTAAAGGTATCGGAAGTATCAACACGTCGTTCACAAAGTGGTTTGATGTTCAAGACCGACAGAGACTACAAGATTTAGAGAAAGAGAGGGACGAGAAGGCTTCCGCAGAAGCGGTAAAGACTGCGGTTGTTAATGGTAGCACCTCATCTAAAAAATCTGCTGGTAGTAAGTCGGGTGGGATGTTCGGTGGAGGCATGAAAGGTCTAGGTGCCAGTCTTGGTATAGGCGGTATCTTCGCGAAGGGTGGACTCATGAAAGGCGCAGGCATCTTTGGTCTATCTCAATTGATGGCAGGAAGCATAGGAAATGCAATTGCCAACTTGACCGGAGATAGTGATCTGGCTGCCGCAGCTGCTAATATAGTTAAGTTCGCTGGTGTTGGTGCTCTGTTTGGTAAGAAGTTTGCGTTACTAGGTGCAGTTGCAGGAGCACTTGCCACAGAAGAGAATAAGCAGGCTCTTAGTGATATAGGGGACTCCTTGGGTGAAAGAGGTAAGCAGATTAAAGATGCACTATTGGGTATGGGAATACAACTTCCTAAACTATCCGACGTATATGCTACTATTGGTGAGGTAAGTAACGAAATTCTAAATGGAATCAACGGTCTTATCAATATGGATATTAAAGCCATAACTTCCAATATGACCGGAGTTAATGCGGCCGCAGGAATGGGTCTTGCTGCACTTCACCGAAAGGGTAAATCTCCTTTACCTGATAAGACTAATCCGTTAACCAAGGGTAATCGAATAGCTTTAAACAACGAGAGAGCGAACAAACTAAGTCCGAAGCAGGTGGCATCACTTAACAAACAAGGTATCACCGTAGATAAAGGTGGACTAAAGAAAGGTGGTAAGTTCATTTCTGCTGATGCTGGCGACAAAGCATTGAAGAGTGTTAAAGCACCAACGTCTGCGCAGAGTAAAGGTTTGATGGCTTCTCTAAAGAAATATAAGAACTTTGCTAAGTTTGCGAAGGTTCCTCTCATAGGAACCGCTTTGTCGCTAGGTAATATTGGTATGATATTAGCAAACCCAGACATCAAAGAAGATCAAAAGATGGCTGAGATTGCTGGCGCATTAGGTAGTATTAGTGGTGGTACTTTAGGTGCTATTGCTGGTGCTGCAATGGGTGCACCTATTTTTGGAGTCGGGGCAATCGGTGGAGGAATACTTGGTGGTATATTAGGTGCCTTTAGTGGAGATTACCTCGCGCAAGAACTAGCTACATGGATGTTGGGAGGTGATAGTGAGATAGCAAACGTTGCTAAAAGTCTAAAGGACTCTGGTGGTGCAAGTGGTACTTCAGCGCAAACTGCCGCTAACATGACAAACGCATTTGCTGGTCTTGGTACTCCTAATGCTTCGAGGATAGTTCCTTTAGATGGTGCTACAATAAAAGATGCTGGTGCCGCTTCAGATATGTTGAATGGGTCTAGGGGACAAGGGTCGGTTGGAGTGTTAGCACCTATACAAAATAATTCTACTAGTAATAGTAGCAATACGAATCTCGTAGGTTCTATACTATCTACCACTGATTTCAATGATCTAGCAGGTACTAGAACAGCATAAAAAAAGGGACTCCGAAGAGTCCCTTTATTAACTACCTTACTACCTAGTCTTCCGCAGCCATCTGCGCGAAGTAAGACAACGTATCATCTTCTTCCTTAGCTACAATTCCTGCAACAGGCTCTGCCGCTGCAACAATAGTAGGTTCAATTGCTGATCGAACCGG
>Ga0302114_10001349_pt1 | contig 16225 bp, 14 predicted proteins | sample AG5_Surface_MG_FD_203107 | JGI IMG/M metagenome (GOLD analysis project Ga0302114, IMG submission 203107) | Marine microbial communities from Western Arctic Ocean, Canada - AG5_Surface | ecosystem: Environmental > Aquatic > Marine > Oceanic | place: Canada: Western Arctic Ocean | collected...
CCCACGTCCCTGCCAATACCCTCAGCGCCGTCTCCAACTCTTCTAGATCGAGTTTGTTCTCCACATCCCCACTCTTCTTGTAAATCTCGAAAGCCACGAACGGCAGCACCTGCGCCTCAATGGTGAGGGCGAGGAGCATAAACCCGCCGGCCATTTTTGGCCCTCTCATGTGGATCATGCCAGTAAAGTCTACGAGTGTCTTAGCGACCACGTGTACGAAAAACGAAAAAGTTATTTTAAGCCCGCCTTCAACACCTGGAACGAACATCGTGTAATCTCGACGAATAAGCTTCGCCAAATGGTAAGCCATCATTTCCCCCGCCAACACGAGTAGGGTCGTCTGTCCGCTCACCGCAAGCAATAGCGCCACGCCAATGCTCTTGCTCAAATTGTGCAGCCCCGCGAGCAGAAACATTACAAGAAATGTTGCGGTCCGCTCGAAATTCGTGTCGCCCAAGTAGCCGTAAAAGTCGGGGATTTTCTTACGCTGCTCGGGGCTAGCGTCCATGTCGAAAGACATCACCGTGCTGGCAAACGCTGTGGTCATTGTTGAGATGAGTATCGACGACAGGTGTAGGGTCGATCTGGTGGGGTTCGTGATGAAGACGTAGATTTGGAGGACATTGCCTGGAATACTTTCGGCCGCAAGTTCCTGTGATTTCGCGAATCCCATTTCTTGAAGCGGTGACATACTTAATTGCTCGTCTTCATGGCCGGTTGCAACACGATAGGCATCGACGGCCGGTTTCAGAAAAGTCACGACGAAGAAAATTTCTCGAAGGATTTCCGAGCGGCTCTTTTTTATGTTTTGTGCGAGCACCAGAAGCGTTTGAAAGAACAAGCTTGTCACGACCATGGATATGAGCGCATACGCCTGACCGGTCCTGCCCTCCTGGAAGTAAGATATAACGACAACAGTGTCGCTCACCAAATCGCCAACTGACAAAAACGCCCCCAAAAACACCCGCAACTTCAATCCAAGGTTGCCGCTCGCAAGCAGCCTCTTGGCGATTGTTTGCATCATCGGCTCGAAGAATTGGTGCTCGTCGAAGAGCGGCTGCAACGCAGAGTTTTCTAGCCGCCAAGCATCCACCGCAAGCTTTGGCTCTGTCGACGTTAGGAGAAACATGGCGAACGAGTTGCCGATTTTCGCTGCTTCCTTCTCGCTGAGCTCCCTCAAGGTGGAGCCAGCAGTAACTGTTACTGTTTGACTTACTGTTGATGCCTGTCCGGGACCCAAATCAATTCCCACTTTTGCCGCCGCTCGCTTCCTCTTTCTCACGTGGACGATTTTGTTTCTGAGAATGCCCAACATCATCGTCTCGAGTTGCGGGAAGGTCGCTCTCAACTCCTTTAGCGCAACGTTTTTACTAACGAACGCCGTCAACCTACTCTCCACGCTCTTTCTGTTCTTCACAAGCGTTAGCATGGTTCCCATCGCTACGCCATCCTCGGTTCCCAGCTCTCGCAAAGCCCGAAGGTGCTGAAAATGCTCTTGCCACCTCGTCGGCGTGCTCATAAACTTCGGAAGCTCGCGGTTAATTAACCATCTCGGGAGATAGCCTCCGAGCTCAATCTCGGCGTAGAACTCAACTCTCGTCTCGCAATTACTGATCTTCGTCAGCTTGTACAAGTTCCGAGCCTCCGCTCGGACTCGGTCAGGGTGAACGTTTCTCGCTTCCTCATTTACGAAACACGGTACACTCACCATGACGATCGTTTTCTCGTCAGCCATTTTAGTAATGACGGAAACAAGCCATTCACGGTCGTATACTGGGGTGGGGAACACTTTTGCGAAGTACTGAATGGAGTGGTGGGAATTGTAATTTGTTACGGTCTGTTCAATGAAGCTTGAGGAGTTCTTTGAACTCAACTCCTCATGGATAAATTTAATGAGCTCGATGTGTCCAATTCGAACATTTGTGGTGTAGAATCCTGTGGTTGCCTTTTGGTTTTTGGCAACATGCTTCTTGCCCTGAGCAAGAGGAGAAGCAGTTGCAAACTTCTTTGTGTTGTTGCTTTTGTCAATTGTCGAAGCTAGTAAAAGCATCTGGGCGATAGCATCTTTCTCTTGGGAACTGAATGGTTCGGCTCCGGCAGCCATTGCAGTCTCCTCCTGACAAAATAAACTCTCAAGAATTGTTTATTTTATATTTTTCACTTGTACATTGAAAGATGGAAATTTATCTTGTATTTTGACGACCAGCGGGTACATAAAGTGTAATCCAACAGCATGATCACTTATTGCATCTTCCTATTAGTTTTGTTCACCGCCACCCCTTGCAATTCACATCCTGAACCTGAATCGATCGACAACATACAATACTCAAATATCACAATTCCCATGATCATTAATAACAAAGCCCTCAACCTCACAATGTTCCACCCAGACAATAATCCCAACACCCATCCCAACCACAATATGGACGCATACCAGGCAGCCACATCATTCTGCCATTCACACTCCCTCCCCCCTCTCACTTGCCCCCCCCAACTAACTTTTCAACTTGTAGGTGAGTCTCACTTAGTCTCCGCTCGCCTTTTTTGGAAGACGAGCATACTCGCGATGAATCCTGCAAAATGGCTACAGACATAATGGCTACATCCACTACTAAGCTAACCCACCCAATTCAATTCAATTCAATTCTTTTGGCGCACTCCCTCCCCCCGTGCTCCATTAAAAATGCTCCTCGCTTCGCTCGGCGCAGAAAAAAACGTGCCCCTCAACCTCTCCTCTCTCCCAACCACTCCCCTCACCCTCCCACACACTTTGGAACTAGCCAAAACTTTCTACAACAAATCCCGTCCGAAAATCACCGTCCAAATAATAGAATCCGCCCTAGCTTCTCTATCCCTTGACCCCTGCGAATCCTTAGCATCCTCCTCGCCCCCCTCAACAATCTACGCCTTGAACGACTACCTCGCGGCGGCGTACCACGCCTCTGACTTCCTCAAAGAGTCTGAGAGAATCTACTCTTGCCTGCACAGATTCAACCCGAACGACGCAACGGTGTTGCTGAATCTTGCGATTGTTTTGTTCAGCGATGGGGAGTTTGACAAGTCGAGGGAAGTTTACGTGACGATCGAGAAGATGTTGAATGCAGGGGCTTCTGGTGGCTCTGCGACGCTGGCTCTGGTGCTCCACGAAAGAGGGCACTTGGAGTTCGAGAGCGGAGCGATTGACGTTGCAGAGAGGTACTTTTCAAATTCGTTGAAAATGAAAAAATTGATAATTTTTTCCCAGCAGCTTGACAGCGGAGCCCTCTCGATCGACGAGACGCTGCTTAGGTTAGGAATGATCGAGATGGAGGAAGCCCGCTTCAAAAGGGCGGAGGAATATTTGAGCGAGGCAAGCTGGAGGAACGAAAATAATGTTGATGTAATTGCGAAATTGCAGGAGGCGAAGGCAGGGCCGAGACGCAATAATAATGTGATAGTGAAAAGAGGACTGAAGACAGCGACGACAGTTCGAGCAGTAAAATACGTTACCTTCGCGTCAGACCCGACAAAGTGCGAGCTCCAACGGCTCCTTGACTCGGCAAAATTCAACTCCATCGAAATACAAGTCTTGGGCCAAAACGTGAAGAACTGGAAGAACGGTAACAAGCTCAAGCTGTTGAAAGAGTTCACGGACACAATGTGCAGTGAAAACGATCTGGTGGTGATTGTCGACGGCTACGACGTTGTGATCAGCGGTAGCGAGGAGGAGTTCGTCGAACGTTGGGGGGATCTTGTGGAAGGGACTGGGACGGTGGTGTTTCAAGCTGACTACACGTTCTACTGCCCCCTGCACAACAACACCATTAGCACATCGATGGCGAAGAATTATCCGACCGCACCGACGATGTACAGGTATTTGAGCAGCGGGGGAATCATGGGCAGGGCGAAAGATGTGAGCGCGTTGGTTGGGGAGGTTTTGGAGCAGTACGGGGGAGGGGAGGAGTGGGAAATGAAGAGTGATCAGAGCTTGTTTATCAGGTGGTTGGTCGACAATAAAGGTGGAGGTGGTGGACTGAAGATTGTGGTCGATCACTTTCAGATGCTGTTCAGCGGAAACGGCGGGAGAAGTAGAAACAAGGATTTTGATGTCGTGGGAGGAAAGCTGCACAACGTAGTGACCGACAGCTTCCCGGTCATGATGCACGCGCCAGGTAGACAGAGGTTTCAGAGAGAGTTTTACGAGTTGAAGGAGAAGGGGTGGGAGCTAGATTTTAGGAAGTGTAAATGAATCGTCGTAGTTAAGTTAAAATTTGTGGTTATCTCCCACGGGAACGGAGGGAGGATTGGGGGGCTGGAACAGCCACGAACGAGGAAGAGGCGGCTCGCGCGTCTGGCTCTACTTGCTTCCACCTGGCCAGAGTGGAGCCAGAGACCAGAATGATTGCAGATTTGTTGATTGTTTTGGCTGTGAACAGAGCTCGTCGCGGAATTTCGGCATTGGTGGATTGGGAGAAAATGCTGAACTGCACATCGATGAACTTGTAACCGTCGGCACTCGTGGATCCTTTAATTTTGATGTCGGTGGGTGACCCGTAGGCCGAGAAACGACCGAACTCGCCGAGAATGGCATTGACGAAAAACGAATCCTTCAACTCCTCGATCCCTTTCCCTGAGGAATCGCCGAGCGAGCAAAACGTTAGTTCAGTAGATAGTGGATGTTACCACACACGCTTCGCTCACAGTCGCTCGCTCGCTCGCTCGATCACCTTTGCAGTCAGCTACCGCAACAAACGCTCCGTCGCCTGACCGACCATCACGCATCTCCACATCGAACTGACTCCCTTTTGCGAGAGGCCAAGGGGAGGAAAACGAAACGAGGACCGGAGTTTTTTTCTCATCAATGAGAATCTCAGCACTCACAGTCTTGGTTCGCTTGTCGTAGAGGATTTCACTGCCCTCGTTGAGGAAGACGCCAGTTTTGGGACGACTCTTGCCAGCCTGACCAGACACCCCCATGGGTGACGAGTCCATGCCCGTCCGAAGAAAGTTATCAGTGTTTACCCTGTCCTGGAGGTCTGATCGATCTGCCAAAACCAATGAAGGTGACACGAGAACAGCAGCCGAGGCAGCCTTGGAGAAGAAGCTTCGCCTAGATTTGGGAGTGTTCGAAAATGTCATAGCTGATGCTCCCGTGAGGAGAAAAATTAGGAGGGACTTCATGGGTGTACCAAAAGTGGTTTTGTGTTTGACGGATGATGCCTAGGAGCAATTTAAACATGTGACTTTAGCTTAATTATACAATTTGCTCGTGTTTGTTCCCACCGTCAGTTCTGCCTTACTGCTCCCTATATAGGGGGCTGTTAGAACAGTAGTTTACCTCCCCGTAAATTATTTGATTTTATAATTTGTGAAGCAAGTTTGCTCCTACCAGTAGTGGGGACGATGCTCTGCCAATACTTTTTCGGGGAGAAAGGTCGCTACGGTTGCCAAGCAGGGTCGTCCTGCAAGTTCTCTCACGAGCGAGCGGACTCTGCCTACCTGGAAGGCCAATCAAAGCAGTCAATTCAAAAGCAAGTGACTTCGGTTGTTCACAACAGTGCTGGGCCCTCTTCGATCAAGGCCCTTTGCAGGTTCATTTCCAGCAACCGAACGTGCCAGGCCGGCGACGAGTGCCCCTTCAAGCACAGTGAGTACGAGGCTGATGAGAGAGAGCGTCGCGTGCGGGTTAAAAAGAGAAGGGAGGGGGGGGTTATTAAAATGCCGCTCGCGCCCCCGTTGCCGCAACCTCGGCCAAACATTGGGCCACAAAATGTTGGGGCACCTCTCAAGAAGAGTAATGAACAGGAGGAGTGGGCTCTTCCTGGTGATGAAAGCAAAAACGATGCATACTTTTATGGTGCGACGAGTAGCAGTTCCAATCTCCTCAATCACAATCATAATTGGAGCAACGTCGTGGGGCAGGAAGCTTTTGCCAATGTGGCAGCTGAGTTGGACTCAAATTTCGACTCTCTCAAGTATAAATCCGGCCCTTTGAGCATTCCGGTGTTTTGCCGTTTTCACGTAGATGGAGGGTGTTCTGCGCAAGAAAATTGCCCCTTCATGCACTCCAACAACATTCAGCAGGAGGAGAAAAGGAGATTTGCGTGGCTGCTTAAGCAGCCGACGCAGACGCAAACAACAACAACCACAACAACAACAACAACGACGACACACGAATCGGAAATTTGTGGCATTTGTTTGGAACCGATTACTGAGAAGCGGTTCGGAATTTTGTCTTGCCCTCATCCCTTCTGCTTGGACTGCATCAGGAATTGGCGTGCCGAGGAGGGCAACGTGTTGACCAAAGCTTGCCCAATTTGCCGTGTTCAGAGCCATTTCATAATACCGAGCGTGAAATTTGTGTGCGAGACCCAGGCCAAGAAAAAGCTCATTAGTGAATATTTAGACTCGACCTCGAGAATGCCGTGCAAGTTTTTCAACGGCGAAGAGCTTGGCAGCTGTCCGTTCGGGACGAGCTGCCATTTCCTTCACTTTGATCGGAGAACAGGAAAAACATTAGAACGAGGCGAGGGAGTAGCTCTCCGGTTCATCATTGATGAGGATGGAGTTACGAAGGGGATTGAGAAGGTGTTGTTGTGCGAGTTTTTGGAAGGGCAGCTTTGACAACAATAATGAGGGAATGAGTAGTTCTACAAAATTTAAATGCTAAATCTAATAGCCCATTTGAGCGTGAACATTACCGGTCAACCCAACCTCTTCTTCAGAAGCTGTGGCTCGAAATTGAAGCAATTGCTTAAAGTGCTCGAGCTCATCAACATGATTGCCAGTTTTGCAGGGCGGGATTTTCTGGAATAGCTCAAACTCCCAGTGAGCATGCTCCGGACAGCAAGCCCAACGCTTTTCGTTACCACCAAAAATAGGATTACCGGGGTGGAAGTTGCAAGCAGTCTCTGTGTTTGTGGCTTTTTCGAAGATCTTCTTGCAGCCATTATTAGAACATTTCGCAAATCCTGGTTTTTGCTGTTTTGGTGCCAATGTCGGGAGTGCCAATGAACCAGTGCCACGTGCTAATGAAGCACTGGCTGTGGGTGCTTCAAAGTTTGCCTTGTTATAATCGGCAATGGATTTCATGTTGCTGCCGCTTTGAAGACAGAAGTGGGTGGCTCAATTTTTTCAAGGCATCTTTGGTAGACACGTTTGCTATGGTCAAAAGCGATTTTACTCGTTAATGTTTAATTTTGAACGCTTTCTCCATTTGCTAACCTGCAAAAAATTCAACCTTACAAAAATTCATTACTGGGGATTCCCCTTGTTTTTTTTCATGTACTCGCACGTGCGTTCCCTCCGAAATAATCCTCTTGACCAGGGGGCGGATCGACGGAGAGCCCAAATCACCATCGACGAAATTGAAAATGAAATTTGTCCTAATTTTATCACCAACCTGCTATCACCAACTATTTTCCGTTCGAAGTCCTCCACGTGAGTTCACCTGAAATCTCTACCCCTTGCCACTTCTAACCATAACCCCCATTACCCCCATTTTGCAGGTCTCTGAACACGATTGACACTCAAAACTCTTGCTCGTTTGATGATGACGATTCATTCCACAAGACGCTGCAAGGGATAATCCAGCCTGACAACACAGTCTCCTTCTCTTTCTCTCATTCATTTGAGAGTTGGGAAGAGGATAAGGATGAGGTTGAGGGCCCCACCACCACCAGCCAGGGCACCGTCACCCTCAATAAAAGCCCAAGTGTGTATGATACATTCGACTTGGATGGCGTGTTCCGTCAGCCCCCACAGCAGCCCTCACAAAGCAACAACTATAATTCCCCCTTCTTGAGGAACTCTTCCTCCATGATGGATGATGACGATGTCGACGACGATGTCGACGACGATGTCGTCATTAACAACACTTCCTCCTCCTCCATGATGGATGACCACAACTCCAACTCCAACACCACAACCCACACCAAAACAACCACCAGGACGAGTGGTCGCTCGACAAGATGTCCCGAGCGCTACGACAGCGGCTCTTATGCAGAGTTTTATGACAGTGATGAAGTTGTAGTTGATGACAGTGATGAGGGTTCGAAATTTTCGGACCCAGAGCCTGAGCCTGAGCCTGAGGAGAAGAAGAAGACGATTCCACTTCTTCGAATGGAAAGCCCGGCCCCTCGAATATCCAAGGACTCCCGAAAAGGTTCCAACTCCCGAGGCGTCACCATGAGGCCGAGCGGCAGGTGGCAAGCTCAGCTCTACTACGAGGGGAAGAGCAGGTATTTCGGCGTGTACGACGATGTGGACTCGGCCTCGAGGGCATTCAAGATTGCGAAGGATTCTCTGTTCACCGAGAATTACGTCGAGAGCAAAGAGAAAGACAGGAGCATGGATCCATTTCATGATGATTTGGTCGAGAAGGCGAAGGCCTTGGTTCGTAATAGCATGGCATGAACTGACCCCACTTCGAATGAATTTTGATAATTAAATTTGAATTTTGAAGAACATGAATCGGTGGTTTTAATGTTATCAATACACTTGACCGGGCAACAGAAACCCCAGCACTTCGCTAGTTGGTCCATCCCCAGCCCCAGGCCTCTGTATGCACATATTCAGGAGGGCAATGCCCTTGTGGAGGGTGCGGAGGGAGGAAGAGGTGGCGGGAGGGGAGGTCGGAGCCTTGCACGTCTTCTTGTGCTTCTTCCACGCAGACTTTTGGCACTCGGCCGAGCAGTAGAACGGGTTCTTGCACCGTGGGCACGGTTTGGCGCCCAGGGAGTTGCAGACGTCGCACTTGCGAGCCGGCTTGAGGACGGCCTCAATTTCGACCAGCTCAGCCTTGTCGTACTTCATGAGCTTGATGAACTGGCAGACGGTGTTGTAGGGGCCGTAGATCTCGTGGTGCTTGGAGGGGAGGGATTGGAGGAGGAGGGTGGGGAAGGGGGTGGAGGAAAAGAACTTGGGGGTGAGGCGGAGGACGTTTCGGATCTCTTTGCACGCATTGAATTGGGGGTGCTCAGCAAACTCGAGCATTGTGTTGCCTTGGTTGTTTTTAGTGGTGAGGGAAAGTGGGTGCCGATGGATCATTCGAAGAGCAAGAAACACGAGGGAGTCGCTGTATACCTGGCTAATGCAAGCAATCTCTAGAAGAAGATAAGAATTGTTGTATTTGAGCACTTCACGCACCAACTCGTCATCGTGCTCATTGATGAACTTGTGGCAGTCTGCATACGATCGTGATCTGATCCACCCAGTCATCTCACTCATCCAATAACCCACTGGTGCGTACAAGCGGGCCATCCCATCCCATTTCAACGAACGAGCTTCCTCGGGAGTGTGGGAGAGCAAGCCGATGATCTCAGCACAGGCTCCACTCCTACGGGCAATGTCGATGGGATTTTTGCCTTCCTTGTCTCGTGTGGTGAGGGCTTCTTTATTCCAGTAAATCGACATCACGCCCACAGTGGCAAGAGTATGTGTGTGTTTCTGAGCTTTCGCTGCCATCCAATGATGTGGCAGTCGACCATGCTCATCTCTCTCCTTGTACTTTCTCACGAGCAAATCTATGTCCCGATCTAAGTGATGCATGACTCCTTGTACCGCGGGCCAATCACTCTTCTTGAGCAACTGGTGGTGCTCATTGGAAGGCATAAGGATATTCTCGTGAAAATATCTCAAACGAGAACGGTTAGTTTGGTTTGAATATAGATTTGCGATGGATTGTATCAATAGAACTATGCTATGCTATATGTAACATATACACATACATCAAAAAATTCAAATAATTTTTTTTATTTATTTTTTGTTCTGATGGAGCGACGTCGTGATCAGCCAGCGGCGCCTCCCGCCAACAACAACAACAACAATGAAGAGAACCATCCTCCAGCCCCCCCCCCGGTTGCCGCAGCCGCAGCAAGCAATGAGCATGTAGAGTTCACAGTACGATCATCTGAGGACCTCTTTCTTGAGGTACTTCCACTTCCCATTCACACCCCCCTATCCGCCATTCTAACCCACCACATTGCGCAGGGAACGGAGAAAACGATCCCTCGAGTTCGAGCCGAAACCAACTATTCATGTTTGATGTTGAAGACTCAGCGCTTCTCTAGCCTGTTTCGCCACTATGCCAAATACCATGGTCTGAAGAAGGACGAGCTTGAGTATTTCTTTGTAAGTTTTTTGGGCCCGGAGGACACCCCCGAGGCGGTGCAGCTCCAACGTTCGGATGTGATAACAGTTCGAAAGAAGCAGAAAAAGGTGGAGGAGCTCAAGGTCGATGCAGCCGACGACGACGACTTCCGGAAGGACATGCGTGAGCTTATGGAGGTGAGCGAGTGACACCCACATTCATTCACACCCACCACCACGACTAACCCACTCCTAACCCACTCCTAACCCACTCCTAACCCACTCTTAACCCACTCTTAACCCACTCCTAACCCACTCTTTACCCACTCCTAACGCACTCCTAACCCTCCCACTCAAACGCATGATGCAGGATGAGGAGCACATGGATTGTGTGTTTGTGCTCGAGACCGGTGAGCGTCTCCGCGCCCACAAATCCATCCTCACCGCCCGTGGTGACTACTTCAAGGGACTGTTCCGTAAGGGCTGCTTCTCGGAGTCCGATGAGGGTAAAATTACCGTGCCGACCGAGTTCTCAGCTCGAACAATTGGTTTGATGCTCGAGGTGAGCGAGCGAAGCGAGCGAGCTTTGTGACAGTTATTGTTTTTGTGTATTATGTGTGGAATAACTTAGAATTGTGTCGGGGAGACCCCCGAAACCCCCCCCTTATCCGCTGCGCTCGGTTTTACCGTGTTCTCAAGAGTCTCCGACCAGGAACTGCACGCAGCAGCTTCACCCGCTGCGCTCGCAGCGCTCGGTTGCTGCAAAAAGTGCGAAATTACTATTCATGGCTACATCCAGTACTGACTACAAGACTTACCCACTCAATTCACTTCGCACCTTCTTCGCTCGTCGCCTGCGCAGTTCATTTACACCAACAGGATCAACGAGCTGCCGAACTGCGACGCCATGGAGTTGTTGGAGATGATGAATTTGAGCAACGTGTGGTTGCTCCGTGACTTGAAGAAGGCGTGCGAGTATCAAGCAATGAAGATGATTAGCATTGAGAACGTGGCGAAAATGCTCGTGGCCACCGATCAATACAATGCGGACCGGCTGAAGAAGACCTGCATCAAGTACATTACCGAAAATATCAAGGAAGTTACCTCTGACCCTTCCTTTTTGGAAGACCTCAAGGAGCACCCCCAGCTTTGCATCCCAATTTTGAGAAACGCTGCCGAGCTCATCCCCGAGCAGCCAGCTGCGAAGAAGCGGAAGATCTTCGATGCCCAATCCCACAGTGTCGAGATGGAGGATAGATAGTTGAATTGGAATTGGAATTGGAATTGAATGATTTGGTGTTTGAATAGGATGATAAATTGCGCTAATTCCATACTCTCTCTACTCTATCTTTTAAAAAAACTTAACACCCAAAAACAAACTCCATCCACCATGCAAGATTCGGATGCAATTTCGAAACCATACAATAATTCACCGGGATGATACTCACGGGCCACGGGTACTGAATGTAGTGGCTGATTATCTTCACTCCCATGTCAAGCCGCGACACCTCAGTTCTCCAATCAGCCTTGCCTCCCATATTTAACCACAGCTTCTCAAGTATGTTGTCCAAGCCAATCGGCTCATAACCTTGTGAGTTGAACTTTTCGAGAGATAATTTATTTTCGAAACATCGCGCTCGGTACACTACGCTCATTCGCAATTCTGACTGCTTGTAGTTTCTTCCTGTTCTGACTCCGTCCTCGGTAACATCCCAAATTTCCGTTACGTTGTCGCGTTTCACCAACCTAACGTCCCTGTTCTTGTCAGTCAGCGGTGGTAGCTCGCTGGGATAGTAGACGTCAGCAGCATGCACCAGTTTCGTTCCATCCACTCCGCTTCCACCTCCAGACATAGGCCGGATTGTGTGGATTTTGGCCGCTCCGCCATCCTCTCCTTTTCTTCCTTTCCAGTAAACGAACCGCCCTCCCATTTCTTCGCTCCACTCCCAGTCGTGGAAGTAAGCGACCACTTGTATTTGGTCAACGAATTCCGCTTCAAACAACCCACTAAATTTCATGGCTGCCAGCAACCACTGGGGGTAGAGGAAGCGATCCGCTCCCTTGAAGTACACCCCATCGATGTGAGTAGCCACAGTTTGACCAGGTACTGCGCCGAGCGAAGCGAGATTGTGCGCATTTTTCAATGAAGCACGAGAGCAAGAGTGGATTAGTTCGCCTCGCTTCGCACTCTGTCACATTTTCTGTCACATTCTGTCACAAGGCTGAATCGCTTCGCTCGCTCACCTTGCACGATCAGATTGAATTGGAATGGGTCCAATACTTGCTTTTGAGCTGGACAGGTTTCTTGCGCAAGAGTAAGAAATTTCTTTGAGCCAAATAAGTTCCTTATCGCAACGAACTTGTCAGGCTCAAAAATATACACTCCAAAGCTCTGTAATCTCGAAACCGCAATTTCGTATTTCTCCTTCAAAGCGGTGAGTCCGCCAGTGAGGAGAAAGTGTCGCCCTATATCAATTCTATTCGCGAGGATACAAGAGATTCGGTTCAAATCAGGAACCATGTAGGCATGAGGGCACTTCACGCCGTCAAAAGCGGTTGCTTCTCCAATGTGCTCGTGCAAAGGTTTGGAGGCTTTTGTGTCCGCCAGGTTGCTGTTCAATGAGCCGAACTCTACCATCAAATCTCGCAATGATTGGGATTGTTGAGTTGTTAAAAGATTCTCAACGTATATCGAGGAGTGGTCAAGCATGTGGGAAGGTGGTTTGTAGGTGATTAGCCTGTTGTGAGCAACTCCCAAAAGTGCAATGATTGTAACGATCACAAGCTTCATGATTGATGGGGGAGATGGGATGAGGGCTGTGAGGTGTATTTCTGGGCTAATGGGAGGGGAAAGGGGAAAATGATGTTTCAAACCGAATGTGCACGCTCGAGTTCTCGCAGTCGAAATTACAATAAAGCAAAAAACACATAATGAGTCAAACGTCCCAATACACCCCACATATCATAATATGCACTATAAATTTCAAAACTCCAAGCTTCAAGTAATCCCCCCATCAGGTGTTTATCGTCAGGAAACTGGCCCAATCATCGATTCGAGATATGTCATCTCAGCCCCTTTGGTGTTCAAATATCTCGAACTCCTGGAAGCCATGAAGGCCACGAAGTATGCTTCACAATCTTCGTCGTCCCCCCCTTCATATGTTCTGCTCCAATCAACTCTAGAGGTTCTTGACCTTTTGGGAGACCGGCTAGAATACCTTGAGATATGGACGAAATCCGACCGCATGTTATTCTCGCGTCGTCTTGTCAAGCTATTTGCTGACGACAACAATAACAATGATTTGATGTTTAGCTACATTCTTGACGCGTCTTTGATTCCCCACGCAACTCTTCCGAATCCCCCGATGACATTGGTTGCAGACACAAATGAGGCCGAATTCATAACAAATTCCACTCCTCTGACGTCCAACTTTATCAATTCCGCTTACGTGAATTTCCCTGAAGTCCACCCCCACTTCCAGATGCTCCACGAAAAATGCAATACCGCCCACGCTCTCCACAAAACCCTTCTACGATTGTCAAACCTGAAGATAAATTCTTCCACCAAATTCCCCCCTCCTTTTATGTCGCCCTCCGACGACGACCCGCTTCAACCACCTTCACCGAGTTCCCAATTCACCCCGTATCTGCCCCCTGAATACTGCGCCAGTCACCCTTCCGTTTATTATAGGACAACACTCGTCGTCACCGACGCGAATTATAACGAGGCTATTTGCACCTTGGACTCTGGAGGTGGGAAAATTGCCTATGTAAATAACCGGCGGAGGCACTTCAACAGGGCTATTCACGGCGACGAAGTGTATGTCCAGCTGTTTCGAGAAGATGATTGGGAGTGTCCGGTCGGGAGGAGGAGGCTGCAGAAAGAGAACGACAACAATGATAATGAACCAAACAACGATTTGACTGTGAAAGGCCCAAAACTCCCTACCGGAAAAGTAGTCTCCCTCGTCCCCTCCCCCCCCCGCGAACCAATCATATGTACCAAGATAAACAATCTCTTCGTCCCAATGAATATGAAGATGCCGATGGTGTGGCTGTCGGGGGGGGGGGGGTAGAGCTGGAGGCGAATAGGCTTTTAGTCCAGATTACGTCTTGGGACATAGGGGCTCGATTTCCGGAGGGACGATTTGTCAAGAGTATTGGGAGGGTTGGGGATTTGGAGACTGAAATTCAGGTGGGTGGTGGGAGAGGGGGGGGGGTGAAAAACGAATGTGTGCCATTTTTTAGCTCAACTATTAACTCTCGCTCTTCTCCTCTCCTCTCAGTCTCTTTTGATCACAAACGGAGTTTCCATAACCTCCTTTTCTTCTGGCTGCATCGCTCAAGTTCCCTCCGCCATCCCCACCTCCGAACTTAACAATCCTGACCGGTTGGACCTCCGAAAATCACTTATTTTCGCAGTGGATCCACCAAATTGTTCAGATATAGACGACTGTATGTCCCTCGAACCTGTACCCGGGTCTTCTACCAATTACACCCTCGGTGTCCATATTGCCGACGTGGACTACTTCGTCCCTCGCGATTCTCCCCTCGACAAGCACGCTTCAAGAAGCTGCACGACGTTTTATTTGGTCGGCAGGAGGTACGACATGCTGCCCGAGGGAATTTCTGCGGATCTCGCGAGTTTGCACCAAAACGAGGATCGGCTTGCTGTTTCTGTTTTTTTTGACTGCGTCAAGATGAAAAATGAGTGGACAGTCGACAAAAAATGCGCTCGATTCAAGCGATCCATTATCCGAAACAAGGCTGCTATGACATACGCCCAGGCAGATAACATCTTAAATGATAATGGCCATGGTGCCCAGGACCTCGTCGGAGACCCCCACAGAAAAGTAGCAGGAAAACAGGTCGATAAATCCATTCTTGTTGAAATTAAATCAGCTTTGCTTGGCCTTACAGAAATCCAACGACACCTCCGCAAATCCCGCTATAGCAACGGAGCCGTCGATCTACAAACCCCCGAAGGTGACTCTACTGGCTCCGAACTGAAGTTCTCTCTTGACCCCAAGACTGGAGCTCCCGTTGCGATCGAATTAAAGAAAAGTTTAGAGATACACAGTACAATCGCTGAAATAATGGTGAGTGTGGTGTGGCGTGGCGTGGGGAAGCGAAGCGAAGCGAAGCGAAGCGAGTTTCAAATCAACAAAAACGTTAACACAACACACACAGGTGCTCGCGAACGAGTTTGTCGGAGGGTATATCCACTCGAAGTACCCCAACGCGCTACTTCGTACTCATGAAGCTCCGTCAGACGCGAAAATTCAGGGGCTGGTCGAAATCATGGGTATCTGCGGGGTTCCGTCAAATTTAATTAATTTCTCTTCCAACAAAACGGTGAACGAGAGCTTGAAAGTGGCGCTCTCGGGAAGGTCGAAGCAGGTTAGCAATTTGTTGTTGAGTATAGCAAAGAGGTCGATGATGGAGGCACAGTATGTATGTGCTGGTTTGGGGGGGTACAGTCACTATGGCTTGGGAGTTGCCAAATACACCCATTTTACCAGCCCAATTCGCCGCTACAGCGATCTGATAGTTCACCGGATGTTGCTTGCGGCAGGAAAGGTTAAACTTGACGACGAGGAGAGGGGGGATTTGGTGTTGCCAAGCAGCAAGGAAATATCTGTGTTGGAGCTAGGGAAGGAGAGGGAGGAGGAGGATGAGGAGGAGATTGACATCGATGATCTTCTTGGGGGGTCGGACAGTTCTAACGACACTTCAGTTTCATCATCTGACGAAGAAAATGAGGTCACAGAAGCCAATGAAACCTTAGAGACAAGCAAATTTCAACTAGTGCCACGCACACCACCCACGCAAGCACTCACAAAAAGTGTAGCGTATCCCGAATTATACACATCAACAACTCTCGCGGCCCAATGTATCAAACTAAACAGGCAAACACGAAACTCAAAAACTGCTGCGCAAGCCTGTCAAACTCTATTCCTCTCCCTCTTCTTCTTAAAAAACCAGAGCAAAATTGTTGCGGCTGTGGTGGTCGGAATTAGGGAAAACGGGCTAGTTGTTTTTGTCCCCGAATTTGACTTTAGGGGGGGGGTTCATTTGGGCGACGATTCTAATTCACAATTGAGGATTGATGAGGACGGTAGCAAATTGAAATTTGGGAACGTGACATTTGAATTGT